>Ga0256405_10002822_pt1 | contig 37877 bp, 33 predicted proteins | sample RumenRJG_02DNA_FD_189096 | JGI IMG/M metagenome (GOLD analysis project Ga0256405, IMG submission 189096) | Bovine rumen microbial communities from Lethbridge, Alberta, Canada - RJG_02 | ecosystem: Host-associated > Mammals > Digestive system > Stomach > Rumen | place: Canada: Alberta...
TTATCATTCAGGGTTCTTATTAAGCTGTTAGCTTAAATGAGCAGTTATTAGCCGCCGATCTTCTCACGAATACGAGCAGCCTTACCGCTACGGTCACGTAAGTAGTATAACTTAGCACGACGAACATCACCACGACGGGTAACTTTAACTGAAGCAATGATTGGTGAGTGAGTCTGGAATACACGCTCAACACCTTCACCTGAAGAAATCTTACGAACGGTGAATGATGAGTTTAAGCCGCGGTTGCGCTTAGCAATTACGTTGCCTTCGAAAGCCTGTAAACGTGACTTGTCGCCTTCAACAACCTTAACCTCAACACGAACGGTATCACCTGGGTTGAACTCAGGGATATCGGTGCGGAGCTGCTCTTTCTCTAACTGATCGATAATTGGGTTAGATGCCATTTTAAGTACCTACCATTAAGTTAAAAAATTAAAACTAGTTCAAACCGTGCTCTTCTTTATAAGCCTTTAACAGCTTACGCTCAAGCTTATCAAGCTCACGGCCCTCAAGCAAATCTGGTCGTCTTTCATAAGTACGGCCTAATGCCTGCTGCAAACGCCACTGACGAATTTTTTCGTGATTACCGCTTACTAAAACCTCAGGCACCTTAAGTCCATTGATTTCCTCTGGACGGGTATACTGCGGAAAATGAAGCAGTCCTTGAGCGAAAGTATCCTCATAGGCGTTCTGAATGTTTCCCAGTACTCCGGGAACCAAACGAGAAACTGCATCGATGATACACATGGCAGGAAGTTCACCCCCCGACAGGACGTAGTCACCGATAGAAACCTCCAGATCGACTTCAGTCTGAAGGACACGCTCGTCAATACCCTCATAGCGTCCTGCTATAAGAATCATTGAGCCCCAACTGTGGAATTTGGTGACCAGGGAGTGATCGAGCTGTTTTCCCTGAGGGGATAAACAGACAACTTTTGTTCCTGAAGGTGCATGTTCACGAGCAACTTTGATTGCATCGTGAAGCGGCTGATACTGCATCAACATTCCCGGACCGCCGCCGAAAGGCTTTGCATCCACGTTACCAAATTTATCAAGTGTATAATCGCGAGGATTAAAGGCCTCTACCTTAATGAGCTCGTTTTCACAGGCTCTGCGAGTAACACCATATTTGGTTACAGCATCAAACATCTCAGGAAAGAGCGAGACAACACCAAAATAATACATGGCTAATAGTCTACGCCCCACTCAACCTCGATTGTTCCGGCATTGAGATCAACTGTCTTAACAATCGGGCCCACGACATAAGGAATTAGGAAATTGTCCTTGCGTTCCTTAGCCAGGTGGTCAGAGGGAGAAACTTCCATAATGGGAGCAGCTCCATAATCCCTAATTCTCAGCACTTTGCCGAGCATTACACCATCGTTACCTATTACTGTTAAACCTTCAAGGTCACTTAAGTAAATGGTACCTTCTGGTACAGGTGGCAGGCTTGAGCGCCTGATCCCTATTTCAGCTCCTGCATAAGCTTTCGCCTCCTCAGGAGTCTGCGCCACATTTAATTTGACAACAAAGTCATTTCCATGTGGCTTATAATCTTCAACCTGAACCTCGCGCCATTCTGCCCCGCGCTGACGTATAAACCATGGCGAGTAGTCAAAAAGGTTCTCAGGTCTGTCAGTAAATGAACGGACTTTCATCCATCCTTTTACTCCAAATGATGAGCCTAAGGCTCCCATTTGACGCGGTGTGTCAGTCAAGACTATTAAGCCTCAGCTGCAGCTGCCTCAGCCTTAGCCTTTGCAGCAGCCTGCTTTGCAGCAAGAGCAGCTTCACGCTTAGCGGCCTTAGCCTTTAATACAGCTTCTTCGCCCATCTCAGCTTCCTTTAAGAGACGCTGAACACGATCTGAAGGCTGTGCACCCTTTGCAATCCATGCATTGATGCTTTCGATGTCTAAACGAAGACGAATTTCTTTACCGCATGCAACAGGGTTGAAAATACCAACCTGCTCGATAAAACGGCCAGTTGCAGCAAAACGCTTATCTGCAACAATTACGTGATAGAAAGGACGTTTTTTAGCGCCTAAACGACGTAAACGAATGACTACCATTTCGCTATTACCTATTAAAATTACTAAAAAAATAATGATAATTAAAATTATCACCAACAAAACAGTTGCATTATTTTACATCATTTGAGATAAAAATCAAGTTTTTTTAAATTAAGCTTACTATTAATCTGAAAGCTCTTCTAAAACAATAAAATAATGCTTCACAAAAATATAAACGCCATCAGAGCAAAGCTACTGATGACGTCTGTAACAGATCTTTTACTAGCGACGGAACATGCCGCCTAAGCCACCTAAGCCGCCCATACCGCCCATGGCTCCCATCATGCCACGCATGGCCCCAGCCATCTTGCGCATACCGCCCTTGCCCATCTTCTTCATCATCTTCTGGGTCATATCAAACTGACGGAGCAGCACATTAACCTCGTGCACTTCAACACCTGCACCCATGGCAATTCTCTTCTTGCGTGAGCCCTTGATGATCTCAGGATTGCGACGTTCTTTCTTGGTCATGGAATTGATAATGGCTTCCATATGGTCTATCTGCTTGTCGTTGACCTTGTCCTTAATCTGCTCTGAGATGTTGCCCATTCCAGGAAGCTTGTCAAGTAAACCGGTCATACCGCCCATCTTCTTCATCTGAGCAATCTGCTCTTTGAAGTCTTCAAAAGTAAAGCCTTCACCAGACTTTAACTTATCGGCCATCTTCTTGGCCTGATCCATATCTGTATTACGCTGCAGATCTTCAATCAGGGAAAGAATATCACCCATATCAAGAATACGGGATGCAATACGATCTGGGTGGAATGGCTCTAAGGCAACAATCTTTTCACCCATACCGATGAACTTGATAGGCTTACCGGTAACTTCTCTTACAGATAAGGCTGCACCACCACGGGCGTCACCATCTGCCTTGGTTAAGATCACACCGGTTAATGCCAGGGCGTCATTAAAAGCCTTGGCAGTGTTTGCTGCATCCTGACCTGTCATAGCATCAACTACGAACAGAGTTTCGATAGGATCGGTCAGAGCATGAAGCCTTTTAACCTCTTCCATCATCTCAACATCAACAGCAAGACGACCTGCTGTATCGAGGATCATAACGTCATAGGCTCTTACTTTTGCCTCAGCAAGCGCAGCCTTTGCAATATCCTCAGGAGTTGACTTTGGATCGGATGGATAGTTATCAACAGAAATCTCCTCAGCCAGGGTCTTTAACTGATCCATAGCTGCAGGACGGTAAGTATCGGCAGATACTAATAAAACCTTCTTCTTTAAACGTTCTTTTAAATAAAGAGCAAGCTTGGCTGCAGTGGTAGTCTTACCGGCACCCTGTAAACCTGCCAGAAGAATTACTGCAGGTGGCTGATGAGCAAGATTGATTTCACTGGTCTGTCCACCCATGGTGGCAATAAGCTCAGCATGAACAGCTTTAATAAATTCCTGGCCTGGAGTGAGGCTTAAGGCAACCTCAGAACCTAATGCTCTTTCCTTTACGCGTGCGGTAAAGGTCTTTACTACAGGAAGTGCAACATCTGCCTCTAACAGAGCAGTACGCACTTCACGTAAGGTATCTTTGATGTTATCTTCGGTAATTCTGCCTTTACCAGAGATATTCTTTAATGTACGGTTAAGTCTTTGAGTAAGATTTTCAAACATTGTAAAACTCTTTTAAAATTTAATTCATATGATGATTATATCAGATCTCTGCAAATCTTGCATTTATGCGATTTATAAGCACCATAAATGAAAAATGCCGCTAAAAAAGCGGCATCTTAAAGATCTTTTATTTAGTAATCCGGTTCAAAAGTTTCATTAACTGCAATTACATTTGGAGGCAGATGTTTTCTTAATTCCTCCTGGAGATATTCCTTCTTTGCAGTTGAATAATCGTCAAGGAACTGGCTGTGATAGAGCCAGCCGTAGGCTTCAGCATACAGTTCAGGTGAACCAAAGCCACGTACGAGCATATCAGCCCAGCCAAGTCTTGCTACCTTTGAGCCTAAGGATGCTGCTGTATGCATGTAAATCTCTGACAGATTAAGATTTCTGCCAACATATGATCCGCTTTCAAAGAACTGCGCAATCTGCACCATGGCTGGAGCATAACCTTCATCAGCAGCCTTTCTGATGTAACCTACAGCAAGATCACGGTCAGGGCGAACACAGATACCTTCTAAAAGCATGGTACCCCAGGCATACATGAACACAGGACTCTTAACTAGTCTTGCTCTATCTTCAATATCAGTAGTGAACTGACATTTATCCTGATCTTTAACAATCTGCTTTAAAATTGAGTTCTCAATAATACGGTCCATTTTATCAGGACTGTACATTTCTGTGCTTGAACCGTCTGGTGCTGCAATCACAGACATATCAATGTTTGATAATGTCTCTTTGGCAACCACTGCCTTAGTGCTGGTCACCATATCGTATTTTGCAGCCTCTGCACAAACAGAATAGACAGCACATACAGAACCGATTAACAGTGACAGCAGTGCAGTTTTACGATTTCTTGCCATTGCGCCTCCTGTATAAAAACCTTGTAAAACCCTATTATGCTAAACCGTTAAAAAAGTTTAACACACTAAAAAAGTAATAATAAACATAAAGATAAATTGATGGAACCACTTTTGTGGATATTCCTATATTTTGATTATCGGATATTTTTAGAAAAGTTTTAGCTAATAATATGCTTTTTCATTATTTTTTTCATCTAAATACAAACAAAAAGCCCCTGGCATAAACCAGAGGCTTGATTTAATTTCTTAAAAGAGAAAATTACTTGTTCTCTGACAACCACTTCTGAGCAAACTCAACACCCTTCTTGATGTTAGCCTCTAACTGTGGGCCAACTTCGTCAAGAAGCTTCTGCTCGTAATCTGAAACCTTGCCTAAATCTACAACCTTCTTCCAGCCAGCCTTGCCGAAGATTACGTTCTGAGCAAAGAATGGAGCATACTTTGAACCGCCCTCTACATAGCAGTACTCGTTAACACCAGGCTCACCTGATAAACCGCGAACAACCTTAAGAGCAAAACGAGCACCGGCAGTTGCCATTGATAAGGTAGCAGAACCAGCACCAGCCTTAGCCTCAACAACTTCAGTACCAGCATTCTGGATACGATCGGTTAAAACCTCAACGCGAGCCTTTGAAATCTTCTCTGAACCGATAACCTTTGACAGTAATGGGATGATGGTGGTGCCTGAGTGACCGCCAACAACAGGAACTAAGATACGCTCTCTTGAAATACCAAGCTCATCAGCAAGGAAGGTCTCTGAACGTAATACGTCTAATACAGAAACACCGAACAGGCGATGCTTGTCGTATACACCCTCTGCCTTTAATACTTCAGCAGCTAATGGTACAGTTGAGTTAACTGGGTTGGTGATGATGCAGATGCATGCCTTAGGACATACACGAGCACAGTTGCGAACGAGCTTAGCAATAATGCCGGCATTGATGTTGAATAAATCATCACGGGTCATACCTGGCTTACGTGCAACACCTGCTGGAATTACAACTACGTTTGCGCCTTCTAAAGCCTTAGGTAAATCGTCGCCGGTGAAACCGTCGATTTCTACGTCAGTAGGAATGTGACTTAAGTCTGTTGCTACACCAGGGGTAAAAGGTGCAACGTCGTAAAGGCTAACCTTTGAGCCTGCAGGGAGGCTGCTCTTTAAAATCATTGATAATGGCTGACCAATACCGCCGGCTGCGCCTAAAACTGCAACTTTCATGTGTTACTCCTAACAAAAAAGTAATGAATACTGTAGGTTGTTATCTACAGCAAATTATCAAAAAATATTATTTCTAATATGTTGATTATAGCAGACATATTTTACTTTGCTAAAGTTTAAGTATTATACGACTCTGAATTGTGACTTAGTAATAAAAAAAACCGACGCTTATAGGGCGCCGGTTCTTGAATTTTAAGCTTTTTTTACTAAATTACTTTGAAAAATCAAGGAGTGAGTAGATCTTTTCTTCCTTGCCATCTAAACACTTGGTATTCTCAAAATATTCAGCAACAGTTGGTAAATGCCCCAGTTTGGCAGTTACTGCAGCCAGTTCTGCACTACCAAGGTACACATTTGCACCATTACCTAAACGGTTAGGGAAGTTTCTGGTTGAAGTTGAAATTACAGTTGCGTTGTCTGCAACACGGGCCTGGTTACCCATGCACAGTGAGCAGCCTGGGATTTCAACACGGGCGCCAGCCTTGCCTAATACAGATAACAGACCTTCATCTGAAAGCTGCTGACGATCCATACGGGTAGGTGGGGTCATCCATAATCTTACCTTGGCCTCAGACTTCAAGTCCTTGAAGATTTCAGCTGCAGCTCTGTAGTGACCGATATTGGTCATGCAGGAACCTACGAACACTTCATCAATCTTGGTGTTCTCAACCTCAGATAACAGGATGGCGGCATCAGGATCATTTGGAGCACATAAAATTGGCTCTGCGATCTCATCGCAGTTAATCTCAATAACTGCTGCATATGAGCAGTCCGGATCAGCTTCAATGAGCTCTGGCTTGTCAAGGAACTGCTGCATTGCCTCAGCTCTCTTTAATAAAGCATCCTTGGTCTGGTAGCCATCTTCTGCCATCTTCTTTAAAAGAGCGATGTTTGACTTGAGGTAGTTCTTTACAGAATCTTCTGAAAGCTTGATAGCACATGCAGCGGCTGATCGTTCAGCAGAGGCGTCAGCAAGCTCGAATGCGTGCTCTACAGATAAATCCTCTAAACCTTCAATCTCTAAAATCTTGCCAGAGAAGATGTTCTTCTTGCCCTTCTTCTCAACAGTTAACAGACCCTGCTTGATTGCAAAGTAAGGAATTGCATGTACCAGGTCACGTAAGGTGATACCAGGCTTTCTCTTACCGGTAAAACGAACGAGTACTGATTCTGGCATATCAAGAGGCATGATGCCGGTTGCTGCGGCAAATGCCACTAAACCAGAACCTGCAGCAAATGAGATACCTAAAGGCATACGGGTATGTGAGTCACCGCCGGTACCTACAGTATCAGGCATACACATTCTGTTAAGCCATGAGTGAATTACACCGTCACCTGGTTTTAAGGCAACACCGCCACGGTTTTCGATAAACTCAGGCAGAGTGTGGTGAGTCTTGACATCAACTGGCTTTGGATAAGCTGCAGTGTGACAGAATGACTGCATTACGATTGGTGCTGAGAACTTCAGACAAGCCAGATCGATTAACTCGTCGCGGGTCATAGGACCTGTAGTATCCTGAGAACCTACAGTGGTAATCACAGGCTGGCAGTACTGGCCAGGACGAACACCTCTTAAACCGCAGGCCTTGCCAACGATCTTCTGTGCACGGGTAAAGCCACCCTCGCCCTTAACTTCAGCTGCCTTTGCAAACACATCAGTCTCACCTAACTTTAAGTAGGCACGAGCTTTTGAGGTTAAATCCTTACCAATGATTAAAGGAATACGACCACCGGCACGAACTTCATCTAAAAGAGTATTGGTCTTAAGCTCAAATCTGGTTAAAACCTCATCTGAACCGTGACGGGTAATAGTGCCGCTGTATACGTTGAAATCAACAACATCACCTGAATTTAAGGCACTTACGTCAGCCTCAATTGGCAGAGCACCAGAATCCTCTAAAGTGTTATAGAAAATAGGAGCAATCTTGCCACCTACAACAACACCGCCAGAACGCTTGTTTGGAACACCGGCAACGTCGTGACCTATATGCCAGATTAAAGAGTTAGCAGCTGACTTTCTTGAAGAACCGGTACCTACAACGTCACCTACGAATAAGAGAGGATTTCCCTTCTCCTTTAAGGCAGCGATAGTTGAAACAGGCCCCTTTACACCTTCTTCATCAGCCTTTAAGTCATCACGGGACATCTTGTACATGGCAAGTGCATGCAGAGGAATATCAGGACGTGACCAGGCATCAGGAGCTGGAGAGAAATCATCAGTATTGGTTTCACCTGCAACCTTGAAAACGGTCATGGTGATGGTCTCTGGGAATTTGTCACGCTTTGTAAACCAGGTACCTTCAGCCCACAGAGAAATAAGCTCTTTTGCCTTTGCATTGCCACTGTCAGCAAGCTTTACAACATCATCAAAGGCATTGTAGATTAAAAGGGTCTGCTCTAAAGCTGCAACAGCATCTGATGCGAGCTCCTCATTTTCTAAAAGAGAAATCAGATAGCCTACGTTAAAGCCACCTTTCATATTGCCAAGCAGAGCAACAGCATCCTGCTTTGAAACTATAGGAGATACAGCCTTACCAGTTGCAATCTCATAGAGGAATTGAGCCTTTACCTTTGAAGACTCATCCACACCAGGGTTAATGCGATTAGCTAAAAGGTTTAAAAGTTCCTTTTCTGCGCCTACAGGTGGATTTTTTAATAAAGAGCATAACTCTTTTGTAAATTCAGCGTTAAGAGGCAGCGGATCAACACCAATGCGGGCACGATCAGCAGCCATTTCATAATAAGCAGTCAGGTAATTTGACATATTTAAGCTAACCTCTAAATAATGTTTTAACGAATCTGTGACCAGTCAAAGCATACGCCAGGATCAGTTTTGCGACCTGGAGCTACTTCATTATGACCGGCAATATTGTTCTTTATATCCTTGTAAGCAGATTGTAACGAAGCAATCACTTCTTTTAAGGTCTGATACTGTTCTATAGTGTATGCAGTATCATCAGTTCCCTCAAGTTCTATTCCAATAGAATAATCATTGCACTCTTTATGCCCATTGTACTCAGATCTTCCCGCATGCCACGCTCTGTCGAGAAAAGAGACATACTGAGTGATCCTTCCCTGTCTATTTATGAACAGATGAGTTGATACTTCAAGGGGCGCAACCTCTTTAAAATAAGGGTGAACATCAGGATCGAGAGTACCTGTAAAGATATCATCAATATAAGGACCTCCAAACTGTTTTGGAGGAAGAGAAATGCAGTGAACGACAATAAGGGAAATAATGCTTCCAGGAGGACGTTTTCCAAAGCGTCTGACAGGAACCTGTCTGACGCCCTCTATCCATCCTGATGTGATTTTTAGCAAAGGATCACTCCTTAGAATGCAGTACCAATGGTTTTTGCATCCAGAAAGTTAATAGCACTTTCAGGATTCTTCTCATCCTGAACAAATGTTATAACTTCATAGTTTGCAGAGTCAGAGAGCAGTGCTCTTAAAAGACGGTTATTTAAATCATGGCCGGTCTTATAGGCTTTAAAGCTGCCTAAAATGCTGTGACCATCCATATACAGATCACCAATAGCATCAAGCATCTTGTGCTTTACAAACTCATCTTCATAACGAAGACCTTCAGGATTGATTACACGGTTGTTATCAAGCACAACTGCATTATCAAGAGAACCGCCTAAGGCAAGGTTATGAGCATGCATGAACTCAACATCACGCATAAAACAGAAAGTTCTGGCTCTTGAAATATCAGTTGCAAAGGTCTGACCGGTGAAATCTACAGCATAGTGCTGCTTGTCCCTGTCCATGGCAGGGTGATCAAAATCAATCTGCAGATCAAGATGGAATCCACTCTCGGCAGGAGTCAGTTCAGCCCATTTACCTTCGTTTTCCACGCGAACCTTGCGCTTTACACGTAAAAACTTCTTTGGAGAAGGAAGATCCTGAATGCCAATAGAGCTGAAGAGATAAATGAATGGCTGAGCTGAGCCGTCCATTACAGGAATTTCAGGAGCATTTACATCAACAAACAGGTTATCGATGCCAAGTGCGCTTAAAGCTGCAGTTAAATGCTCAACAGTAGAGATTCTGGCGCCTGATTCAGATACTAATGCGGTACACAGCTGAGTATCACGAACATTCTCTGCAGAACATTTCATGGTCACAGCAGGATCAAGATCTGTTCTTGTATATACAATACCAGTATCACTAGGGGCTGGTCTGAAACTTACCTCAACCTTAGCACCGGAGTGTAAACCGATGCCAACCATTGAAACTGGTTTTAAAATAGTTCTTTGCCTGATCATGTAGTACCTCACGCCAATTCTTTCCTAATTATAGCAGAAATGAGATCAAGAGAGCAGTTTTGATTTTTTTCTTATAAGAATTTTTTATTTTGATATATAGGATATATACAAAGAATTAGCAATAAATTAGTAAAAAATATTTAATACATTTTCTTGCTATTTGATAATCATATCTCAAACATTTATCCAATTTTCTACTATTTTAATAGTAGTAAACGATTCGGATCCGTCGATGAGATTATATCTCTTACCTCCTTAATCGGCGGATCCACCTACATAAGAACAATGGTAAGATACAGTTAACAGGAAACATCCAATGAAAACATCAAACCGTGTTTTAATGGCAATTACTGTTTTTGGCGCTCTGATGTCATGTTCATATGCTGCAGACTATGCTCCAGATGAACTTAGAGCTATGGTTCATCAATGCGGAAAAGATGATGCCAAAAGCTGTGGAAAACTTACCGATTACTATTTTCAGCACAATAACCTGGAAACAGATGTTTCATATGCCTGTGAATTTGCTGAAAAATCCTGTCTTTTAGGTAATCTAAAAGACTGCCCTATCGCTTCATCTGAAGTATGCCGCAATCCAGATACTACTGATCCAGCTTCTAACGTTAAATACTGGGAATTAGGCTGCAAGGGAAATGATGCTGAATCCTGTGTCGCACTTGCAAAAGTAGCAAAAAATGATAAAGAGTATGTAAAGACCATAGAACTTTATGATAAAGCCTGCCGTATTGACAAGACCGATCATAAAACCAAGGCTTGTGAAGAACTCGATAAACTCTATAACCACGGCTATGGTCTTAAGGAAAATCCAAAGGAAATGAAGGTGATCTTCAGAAAAGCCTGCGCTCAGAAAAAGCAGAAGGCATGTCGTTCACTATCAAGAATTTCTGATTCATTCTAGAATCTGTAACGATTTGTATTAAACAAATGGAGCTGATAATTAAGCTCCATTTTTTTCTTCTTGATAAAGCAAAGCAGCACCTTGCAGCTATAAATTCGATGAGCGCCAGAAATATCCTTAATTTATTTCCTTTGCACACTCTCCTCTTATTCTGATTTTTCTATATATAAATCTTTTGAAATAAGATAAAAGCTTAAATAAATACAATCAGTATAGTTTTTTGATTTTACGAAAGATTAGATAGAAAAATTAACCCCCCATTATCAATCAGGTGATCAATAATGGGGGGCATATTATTAACGGGGTTTTCTTAACCTGATTTGACAGGAGCCTTATTCTGGCTTAGAGCTTAAGATTGGAGGAAGCTCACTGTTAAAGTCATCATCTGCACCAGCAGAGAAACGCTTGTTTAAAACAGAAGGAGCAAATTCTGATCTGCTCTCATCTCTTGCAGCAAGCTTCTCATTAAGTGAGTTAAGATTTAATGTGTTATCAGCAACCGGAGCTGCAGGTGCAGCTTCTTCAGCTCTTGGCTCAAATGCAGCCTGAGGCGCATGAACCTTAGGAGCAAAAGGAGAAACATCCTGATGAGCCTGAGCAAATGGTGATTCAACATGCTCTGGCTTTACAAATGAAGACTCTTCACGACGAGGAGCCTGAGCAAACGGATTTGCTACAGGTGCACTCTCTGGCATTGAAGTAAATGGACTCTCCTCAAATCGACCTTCATTTTTAGGAGCAAAAGCGTTCATCTCTGGAGCACGAGGCTGATTTAATGAAGCATAATCAGCTCTCTGATTAAATACAGGTGGAGCTGCATTGTACTGATGAGTCTGTGTCCACTGAGTCTGTGCCTGTGGTGCAATTCTCTGCAGACGGTTCTTTGCTCTCTCTGATGGGAGATTGGTGTCTGTTGCAGAAATACCGGTAATGAGGATGGTTACAGATACTGTATCCTCATCGATATTCTCATCAAAGTACAGACCGAACTTGCAATCTGCCTCTTCATCTGCGTAAGCCTGAATAGCATCGCAGACCTCTTCGTACTTGGAAATTGGGAAGTTTGGATTAACTCTGATATTGGTAAGCAGGCCAGCTGCTGTAGCAATGTCAACATGCTCAATCAGAGGTGAATGAATAGCCTTTTCAACTGCATCCTGAACGAAATTAGGACCACGACCAATACCATTGCCGATCATTGCATGACCACGTCCCTTCATAATGGTAACCACGTCAGCAAAGTCAAGGTTAATAAAGCCTGGCAGAGTAATTGAATCGGTAATGCCTCTTACAGCATTTAACAGAACATCATTAGCACAGTTGAAACCCTGAATAATTGAGATGTTGGCACCTAAATTACGCAGAAGTTTATCATTATCAATAACAATAAGAGAGTCTACATGCTTTGAAAGCTCAGAGATACCTGATTCGGCATTAACCATACGTCTCTTGCCTTCAAATTTAAATGGCTTGGTTACAACAGCTACGGTTAATGCACCAATTTCCTTTGCAATCTGAGCAATAACAGCTGAAGCACCAGTACCGGTACCGCCACCCATGGTTGCGGTAATGAAAATCATATCTGAGCCCTGAAGCAGTTTTTTGATGTCATCTCTGCTCTCTTCAGCGGCTTTGCGTCCGATGTTTGGATCACAGCCGGCACCCAGACCATTGGTGAGCTTAACGCCAATCTGAACCTTAAGAGAACTCTTAGCCTGTGGAAGGATCTGAGAGTCGGTATTAATTGCAATAAACTCTACGCCTGACAGATTGCAGTCAATCATGTGGTTTAAAGCGTTGCCGCCACCGCCACCTACACCAAGAACACGAATTACGGTCTTCTTAGACGGAGTAATTGTATAATCGTTAACGCTTACTGTTTCTGTGCTGTCTGCCATTTTGGTCTCTCTTATAAAATCGTTTAGCATTCAGATAGGATTACTGACAAAATATAATGACACAAATCCTAAATACATAGATACCTAATTATCTATCAAACAATCACATCATTACAAGTAATTTACGTATTTATCGCTTAAGATAATGACATTTTTCGCAAACTAGACTGATATGTATCTGTTTTTATTCTAGAAGAGATTTAAAAATTGTAAAACCTGAATAAGAAAGCCTTCTAAAAAATTAGAAGGCTTTAGCAAAAAATGTGATCAGTTTTGGTTCAAAATCGGATTATTCAGACTTTGAACGAAGGATTGGAGGGAGATTCCATAAACCTTCCTTATCTTCTTCAGCAGGACTTCTGCCGAATGAATCAACAGGAATTTCAACTGGACCTGACTGAGCAGCAAAACCACTGTCAGCAGATGCAGGAGCAAAAGCCTGAGATAAAGCTGGATTCTGACGAACAAATGGATTGTTTGCATCCATCTGAGGAGCCTGAGGCTGTGACTGAGCAAAGCCTTCACCACCAACCTGTCTGAAAAGATTTGCACGAGGTACTTCAGGACGGATACGTGGGGACTTGGTCTCGCCTAAGTTATCCTTTGCCACATTTGCAGGCTTGTTAAAGTCGGTTGCAGAAATACCGGTGATTAAAATGGTAATTGCAACTGAATCCTCTGAGAGAGTCTCATCAAAGGTCATACCAAACTTGCAGTCTGCCTCTTCATCAGCATATGCCTGAATAGCATTGCACAGCTCTTCCCACTTGGAGATTGGGAAGTTTGGATTTACGCGAACGTTAGCCAGCAGACCCTGAGCTGAAGAAATATCAACCTGCTCAATAAGAGGTGAGTGGATTGCGCGATCAACTGCATCCTCAACGAAGTTGGCACCCTGACCTAGACCGTTACCAATCATTGCATGACCACGTCCCTTCATAACGGTAACCACGTCAGCAAAGTCAAGGTTCATATAGCCTGGGCAGGTGATTGAATCGGTAATACCCTTAACAGCGTTTAATAGAACGTCATTAGCGGCATTGAAAGCATTCTGAATTGAAATGTTTGCACCAAGGTTGCGAAGAAGCTTGTCGTTGTCGATAACGATAAGAGAATCAACGTGCTTTGAAAGCTCGGTAATGCCAGACTCTGCATTTACCATGTGTCTCTTGCCTTCAAACTTAAATGGCTTGGTAACAACTGCAATGGTTAATGCACCGGTCTCTTGTGCGATCTCAGCGATGATTGGAGCTGCACCGGTACCGGTACCACCACCCATACCTGCAGTGATGAATACCATATCAGAGCCCTGAATGAGCTTCTTGATGTCTTCCTTGCTCTCTTCAGCAGCCTTGCGGCCCTTGTTTGGATCACAGCCGGCACCTAAACCGTTGGTCAGCTTAACGCCGATCTGAACCTTAAGAGGTGATGCTGAATCTGATAATGCCTGAGCATCAGTATTTACAGCAATAAACTCAACACCAGTCAGGTTTTCAGTAATCATATGCTGCAGTGAGTTGCCACCGCCGCCACCAACGCCTAAAACGCGGATTAAACATTTTCCTGATGGTTTAATTGTGTCACCAGAACCTGAATTAGCTACTGATTCAACACGAAAATCGCTCATTTGTATTCTCTTCTTTAAAAAACCTAATAACCCAGCTGCAGACTTTTTTTCAGATTGCAGACCAGGTTTTTAAAATGAAACTGTATAAAAAAAATTATTTTAGATCATACCAATATTTGCGCGTTTTTGCATTAAAAAGTGCATAATTTTTGTTACAGCTCACGATTGATACTAGAATTCATTTTTGAACCAGTTCTTAACGCCCTTCATAATGGAGCCAAAGCGTCCTTTTGGAGCTTCATTTTCTGAATCATCAATGGTGTACTGTTTTCTGTCCTCAAATCTTGCTGAACGCAGCAGACCGGTTACTACAGCCTTGTCAGAGTCATAGATCTTCTGATTGGAAATACCACAGTCCTCAGACAGTGAAATGCCCTTAGGATGACCGAGTCTTACCTTGTCATTGATGGAAACCATTGAGTAGCTAGGATTGTCACGATACTTTGAAAGTGCGTTCTGAAGCACCTTGTCGATACCGTAAAGTTTGGAACCGCCACCTGTTAAAACGAAACCGCCACCGATAGAGATATGTTCTGTTATCTGACTTACCTCACTGTAAATCTTTACAATCAGGTAATCAAAGATTGAGTTTAAGGCTCTGTTGATTACATCTGCCAGCTCGCCATAATTGATTTCAAGTTCAAATTCCTTGTCACTGCCAGCATCCACACGCATGGTGGTGTTAAAGGTTGCATCTTCCTCAGACATCAGATAGCGGCTTGCATAACCGCATCTTACCTTGAGAAGTTCTGCATCGCTCATGGAAATTGAATAGGCTTTTGCAATCTGTACGGTGATGTAATCACCGCCGTCATCAACACCAAAGGAAACAAGCTGTTTCTTGCCTTCAAATACTGTAGCGGAGGTGGTGCCTGAACCAATATCGACGGTAATGACGCCAATCTCCTTCTCTGCTTCGGTCAAAACTGATGATGCAGCCGCATTACCGTCATAAATCATGGCAGATGCTGAAATATCAGTAGAAGTCTTGTTGATTGCATGCTCAATATTGAGTTTATAGAAATTTTTGCATCCGATAATATGAGTGATTACCTCAATTCTTCTGGCATACTGTCCCACAGGATTTGAGATGTTGCGGGAGAGCTCTGTCATGTAACTCTGAGGAGTTGAATGAATAATTGAGTACTCAGAGGTATTGATCTTGGTGATACCTGCAAGAGCGTTTTTGATGGCACGGTTTCTGTCGGCTATTGATACAGTACCGTTCTGTACAGTTGCAGTACCGGTCTGATTTTCAGCACAGATATATACACCTGGAACACCGGTAATAACATGATTTACAGTAATACCGAATTTGGTCTGGAATTCCTGAATTAAATAGGCAATTGAAGAGGCCAGCTTGTTGATATCAGAAATTGAACCTTTTGATACGCCGCTTGATGGATATTCAAGATAGCCTTTAACCTTAATCTGCAGATCTTCAGTAACGTGACCTGCAATGATTCTTAAGGTAGATGAGCCGATATCAAGAGCAACTGACAGTTTTTCATTATCAGATCCGGCTACAGCGCCGCCTTTCTTCTTTTTGATAGCCATTAAGGGAACTCCGAATTTTTTTGTTATTTTGCTGAACCTTTCTTACCAATTGCAAAGCCTACATCGTACCTTAAATCCACGTAATCCACGTCGTCGATGTTCAGCCCTGACTGAGGGAAGGCTTTTAAAAATCGTTCAAGTCTGACAAGAGCATCCTTCTGCCCTCTGCCAAGAATCAGTCTGGTACCATTTTCTAAAGTCATGTTATAGCAACGAACATTATCAAGATAAAGTTCCACCATCTGATAATGAGACCTGTTCATTGCCTTTGTAAATAATACAGCAGTTTCGTAAACATCTGAACACAGATTATCTCTAAATGCGCCCAGCTTCACGAGTGGCTGACTGAAATTTTCAAGATCAGGGTAAAAAATGCTGCGCGTTCTGGCATCATAAAGTCCATTATCATTCCAGTAGGCAGCAGGAACATGCTCTACTACCGAGAGCATGATGGTATCAGGCATCTTCTTTCTGATGGCGACCTGGGCAACCCATGGTTCTTCCATCAGAGTATTCTGCAGAATCGTAAGATCAAGCTTGGCAATATTCTGACCTGCACACACTTTGCCAGTTATATCGGCAATGTGCTTTTTGGTCAGATACTTGAACACACCGTCAATCTGTACGGCTCTGACAGGAAGGACTTTTGAATTTGAAAGAAAAGAATTAATGAGCATATCGCTTTTAATTACGCAGAAAGCCACTATGGCAGCAAAGATTACTCCTGCCAGGTAATAGCCTCTGGTGTGAACGCGATGTGACATTAAAACTTACCTTTATTTCTTCTTGTAAAGCTCAGAAAGATTTTTTGCAACCTGAACCACGTTGCCTGCACCCTGAGTAATTAAAAGAGCACCGTCTGTTACCAGATCTTCAAGCAACTGAGGAACTTCATTTACAGTCTGTGCAAAGTGAGGCTCAATTCTGCCACCAGCACGGATGGAGGCACACAGATGACGTCCGTCTGCACCGGCAATTGGTTCTTCTCCTGCTGGATATACATCAACCAGAATCAGAGTATCGACAAGCTGAAGAACTCTTACAAAGTCCTCATAGCAGTCACGGGTTCTGGTATAGCGGTGAGGCTGGAATACCATTACAAGCTTCTTGTCTGGATATGCAAGTCTTGCGGCATTGATAGTGGCCTCAACCTCAGTTGGGTGATGACCGTAGTCATCCACAAGAGTGAGTGAATTGCCTGAGTTGTTTACAAAGTCGCCATAGTTCTGGAAGCGTCTGCCCACACCCTTGAAGTTCTTCAGGGTATCAACAATTACATTGTCGGCAATGCCCTCTTCTATAGCAACTGCAACAGCAGCAGCCGCATTCTTGGCCATGTGAATACCAGGAACTGGAAGCTCAATCTTTAATGGCACATCATTCTTTCTTAAGATGGTAAATTCACTCTTAGGACCTACTTCCTTAAAGTCGGTCACTCTGAAATCAGCTTCTTCTGAAGTACCATAGGTAATAACGGTTCTGCCAATCTCAGGTAAAATATCCTTAATGTTAGGATCATCAATGCAGACAATTGCCACACCATAGAATGGAAGGTTATGTAAAAACTCAACAAAGGTCTTCTTTAGAACATTGAAGTCACCGCCATAGGTGTCAAGGTGGTCAGGCTCAATGTTGGTTACTACAGTTACCATTGGCAGAAGATGCAGGAAGGAGGCATCTGACTCATCAGCCTCTGCAATCAGATATCTGCCTGTGCCTAATCTTGCGTTGGTGCCGGCAGCATTTAAAAGACCACCGATAACAAAGGTTGGGTCGAGCTCAGCTCCGCCAAAGATTGAAGCGATTAAAGATGTGGTTGTTGTCTTGCCGTGGGTGCCAGAGACTGCAATACCGTAACGGTAGCGCATCAGCTCTCCTAGCATCTCAGCTCTTCTTACAACAGGAATGTTTAATAATCTTGCAGCATCAACTTCAGGATTGCCCTTGTGAATTGCAGATGATACAACCACCACAGAAGCACCGTTGACGTTTCCTGCCTTATGACCGATAAATACGGTAACACCTAAAGACTCAAGTCTGTCTGTGACCTTGGACTTTGCAATATCAGAACCAGATACAGAATAGCCACGGTTTAAAAGCACTTCTGCAATACCGCACATGCCGGCGCCGCCAATACCTACAAAGTGAATGCGCTTTACCTTGTGCATTAAAGGTAAATCATTTGTTTTAAAATCTTTTTCTTTCATAATAGATGTCACCTTAGATTATTCTTTTACAACACTGTCAATAAGCTCTAAGACTCTTCTTGTTGAATCTGTTACAGCACAGGCAGATGCAGCCTTTGCCATGTTTTTTAATTTCTCTTTATCATCAACAAGTGATTTTACCACTTCATAAAGACTATCAGAAGTAAGCTTTGCCTGAGGCAGAATGATGGCACCGCCATTCTTTTGTACAAAGCCAGCGTTCTTGGTCTGATGATCGTCAACTGCACCAGGAAGCGGAACAAAGATGGCTGGAATTCCTGCACAGCTTGTTTCAGCTACAGTTAAAGCTCCGGCTCTGCAGATAATAAGATCGGTATTTTTATAAAGCTCATCCATATCATCAATAAAATCAGATACAGAAGCCTTAAAGGCAGCGCCTTCATATGAAGGTGCAACTTTAACAGCATTGCCCTTACCGCACTGATGGGTAACTTCAATCACATCATCAGAAAAATTCTTTAATGCAGCAGGTACTGCATCATTTAAGGCTTTTGCTCCTAAAGAGCCACCAACAATGCTGATACGAACCTTGTCCTTATATTCATGAGTACTGTCATGAAGCGCAACAATGCTCTCGCGCACCGGATTGCCAACAACCTGAACCTTATCTCCGCTGAATGCTCCAGGAAAGCCCAACATGACCACCTTTGCAATCCTGAATAAAAGTCGGTTAGTTAAGCCTGCAGCAGCATTCTGCTCATGTAAAAGCACAGGAATACCCTTTAAAAAAGCAGCAAAACCGCCAGGTCCTGAGGCATAGCCTCCCATACCAACAACAGCATCAGGTCTGAATTCTTTTATAACCTTTAATGCCTGCCATACTGCTCTTGCCACCATAAAAGGAGATGAGAGCTTTCTTATAAGGCCGTTACGACGAATGCCCTTTACATCAATATAACGAATTTCAAAACCGTATTTTGGAACCAGCATCTCTTCCATACGGCCACGGGTTCCAAGCCACAGGATCTCAACTCCCTGAGCCTTTAAATCTTTGGCAATGGCAAGTCCCGGGAACACATGTCCGCCAGTACCACCTGCCATAATAAGAACTTTTTTAACTTTCATAATATTTAATCTTTACAGTCCAATCTCAGACTTCTTTAGTGCTGGCAGCCTGATCCTCCACAGGAGCGTCAATACTTATAAGATGATTTCGCCACTCATAGTCAATTCGCAGTAAAATTGCGATGGCACAGACGGTTACAATCATTGAAGAACCGCCGTAACTGACTAAAGGCAGAGTAAGACCTTTGGTTGGCAGACCGCCTGAGGCGGCACCAATGTTAACAAAGGTCTGGAAACAGAACCATGATCCGATGCCTGCTGCAATATATCCCTGGTAAATAGCGTTTACCTTTAAAATTCGGATTGAAAGCAGAAACGCCTTGCAGACAATCAGGAATTCGAGTGTAACCAGACAGCACATGCCGATAAAACCGAATTCCTCACCAAAAATTGCGGTTACAAAGTCTGTATGGGCCTCAGGCAGATATCCTAACTTCTGATAGGAGTTGCCAAGACCTTCACCGGTAAGGCCACCTCGACCATAGGCCATTAAAGACTGAGTTAACTGATATCCGTCACCAAACACATCTTCCCATGGATCTAAAAACGAGGTGTATCGTTTCATACGGTATGGCGAGAACACCACTGCCAAAACACCTACGACAACTGCAAAGCCTATCACAATGATGAACTTAAACAGACCTGCACCTGCAGAATTAAGCATCGCAATGGTAATAAACACTACTGCAACAGAAGAGCCCATATCTGGCTGCAGCATTAAAAGACCGGTCATTACGCCTATAAACAGGAAAGGTTTGAAAAAGCCTTTGAAGGTAAAAGAGATAAACTTAATCTTACGGGTGATGTAACTTGAAAAGTACAGGATCCACACCAGTTTTAAAAGCTCACTTGGCTGCAGATTCATAAAGCCAAGCGATAACCAGCGTGTCGCACCGTTAATGCGTCTGCCTACCAAAAGCACAAGTACCAGCAGTACCAGAACCGTGACAAAAGATGGAAGTGAGCATTTTGCCCAGATTCTTGAGGGAATCGAGGCACAGATAAATCCGGCAAAAACCGCCATGGCAATGGAAAAAAGGTGTTTTTTAGTCTGATACATATCATCATCAAACTTCATTCCTGATTCCATAATTGATGCAGAGCTGATGATTACCACGCCAAGACAAATTAAAAGCAGGGTAACAATCAGAAGCACTCTGTCAAAGCCAGGCTTATTTCTGCCGAACAGTAAATTCATTCTCTACAGCCTCTTTAAGCTTTTTTAGAAGCCTTTTTTGACTTTTTATCTTCAGTAGCTGCTGTTTCTGAATTCTTTTCCTTTTCAGGCTCAGTAAGATTTGCAACCATATTCACAAAGATCTGACCTCTATCCTCAAAGCCCTTGAACTGGTCAAATGAAGCACAGGCAGGAGAGAGCAGCACAGCCTGACCTGGCTTTGCAATTCTGAAGGCCTCGTTAAGACCAGCTCTCATATTGATTACGCTGTGGCATCTTGTGTCAGATAAATCAAGAAGCTTCTGAGCATCCTTGCCAAAAGCATAAACATCTGTTACTTCCTTACCGATGTATTTCTTTAAAGGAGTAAAATCCTGGCCCTTGCCAAGACCGCCACCTAAAAGGATAATGCCGTTCTTGTGAATACCGCGAAGACCGCGCAGTGCTGCTTCTGTAGATGCAACATTAGTAGCCTTTGAGTCATTGTAGTAGGAAACCTCATTGATTACCTTTACAAGCTGACAGCGGTGAGGAAGGCCAGCAAAAGTCTTTAAGGCACGTTCCTGAGCATCCTTTGGAATACCAACAGCATCAGAAAGGGCCATACATGCAAGTGCATTTAACTGATTATGCTCACCATAGATGCGCATGTCCTTGGCATTCACGGTATTTCTGCCTCTTACATTCAGGAAAGAACCGCGAGAGGTATTAGAAATTGAGTAGTCAGCCTTCTTGACGCCAAAGGATGAAATTTTGTAATCCTTTGGATTGTCTGGATAGGTGCGGGCATCATCAACATTTACAATTACGTGCTCACAGTTCTTGAAAATCTTCTTCTTGGTTGCTGCGTACTCTTCAATAGAGCCATGATAGCGATCAAGGTGGTCTTCAGAAACATTGAGGATTACACCGGCCTTAATCTTTAAAGACTCAGTGGTTTCAAGCTCAAAGCTTGAAAGCTCCAAAACATAAAGCTCAACATCATCTGAGAGAATATCAAACACAGGTACACCGATATTGGCACCTACTGCAACTTTAATTCCTGCCTTGTCTGCAATGTAACCCATTAAAGAGGTTACAGTTGATTTGCCGTTTGAACCGGTAATTGCAACAACAGGAGCCTTGCACTCACGGGCAAAGAGTTCAATATCGCCTACAATTTCGATACCAGACTTTGCAACTTCTTCAATGATCTCGTTATAAATACTGATGCCAGGACTGATAACAATCATATCAAAAGTCTTGAGCTCTTCAGCATTTAAAGGTCCTAAGTGCAGATCAATACCGCCAGGGAGCAGATCTACATTAGGTGGATTATCACGGGTATCATAAATGGTGAGCTTATCAAGATCATGCTTGATAAGATAACGGATAACAGAGATATTGGAAATACCAAGACCTATCACTGCAATTTTCTTGTGGTCTAAAGATGAATTCATATTTTTCTCTTTTATATAAAACAGTTAGCCCAAGCAGGCGGATAAATCCTGCTTGGACATTCAAATTATTCTAAAAACAGCTGGTTATATTCTATCGTATCTTTAAGGTAATAAGACCTATCAGCACTAAAACGATAGTAATGATCCAGAAGCGTGCCATTACACGTGGCTCAGGCCAGCCGCCTTTTTCAAAATGATGATGAATAGGAGCCATTCTGAAGATTCTTCTGCCTCTCCACTTGTAAGAGCCAACCTGCAGAATTACGCTCACAGTCTCAAGCACAAAGATACCGCCCATGATAAAGAGCAGAACTTCTTCACGGATTAAAATAGCAATTACACCTAAAACCGCACCTAATGATAATGAGCCCACATCACCCATGAATACCTGGGCAGGATATGAGTTGAACCACAGGAAGCCTAAACCCGCCCCCACAATAGCGGTACATGCAAGGGTTACTTCTGATGCGTTTGGTACATATGGAATATAAAGGTAGCTTGCAAAGTTGGCATTTGAAGTTGCCCAGGCTACGATACCTAAACCGGTTGCCACAGTAATGGTGGTGATGATGGCAAGGCCATCTAAACCATCAGTTAAATTAACCGCATTTGAAGAGCCCGTTAATACAAAGTAGGCAAGAGGAATTATGAGATAACCGATATCAGGCATAATCTCCTTGAAGAAAGGCACTACAAAGGTGGTCTCTGAAGGAGTTTTTGCTGATGAGTAAATTAAGGTTGCAATGGTGATTGCACAGGCTGACTGCCAGAAGTACTTGTACTTTGCTCTAAGACCATGAGGGTCATGACGTACAACTTTTAAAAAGTCATCTGCAAAACCGATTAGGGAATAACAGATTAAGGTTGCAAGGGTATACCATACATAAGGGTTGTCAAGCTTGCACCACATGAGCATTGAAATTGCAATGGAGCCTACAATCATAATACCGCCCATAGTTGGGGTGCCGGTCTTCTTTAAATGAGACTCTGGACCGTCATTACGAACTACCTGACCAAAGTGCAGCATCTGCAGTCTTCTGATAAGATATGGTCCTAAAAACAGTGAAATCAAAAGAGCAGTGAACAGAGACATTACAGCACGGAATGTCAGATACTCAAAAACTCTGAAGGAAGGTACATAATTACTTAAGTAATCAGATAAAAGAATCAGCATCGCCTATTCCTCACAGCAGGTCAGCGCTTCGCTGACTTTATCCATATGCATGGAATGAGAGCCTTTGACTAAAAAGCTTGTGTATTCCTGCATCTTTATTAAATTTTGTGCGTATTGTATTAGATCTTCGTGCAAATTAAAATGTTTTGAACTGCCATCAAAGGCATTAACAGTGTATTGTGTTAATTTTCCTAAACATAATAATTCATCAATTCTGCCTTTGGCATATTCTCCAACCTTAGCATGCAGACTTTCTGCTTCACTGCCAAGTTCACCCATATCGCCAAAGACCAGCACACGATGACCATCAAGTGATGATAAAGTATCAATAGCGGCTATTACGGCGTTAAAACTTGCGTTGTAGGCATCATCAATCACACAGTAATTACTCATCTTCTTTAATGAAAGACGGCCTTTTAGGGTAGAAGCTCGATTAAGACCAGATGCAAGAGTATTAACATCAGCACCAGAGATTAAGGCAAGAGCACAGGCTGCAGCTGCATTTTTGGCATTATGTTCGCCAAGTACATTCATATGTACATCAAAGGTCTTTGTATCTGCCCTTAAGGTAAAATCAAGACCATCTTTTGATGTTTTTACATTCATATACTGAACAAGATCAAAATCATGAGAGCCAAAAGACACGAGTCTGCCATCCCTGATAGAGGCTTTATAGTCACTCTCCCAGCGCCTGTAGTAATCGTCATCTGAAGGTACTGCTGCCATGCCACCTCGTGAGAGCACATCATCAATGATCTGGGATTTACCTCTGTAAATTCCGTCAAAAGAGCCAAAACCTTCAATATGGGCACCACCAATGTTGTTGATAAGAGCGGTGTCGGCCTTTACAAATTCACAGGTATGAGCATTATCAAAAAGGTGACTTGCTCCCTGCTCAATCACAGCAAAGCGGAAGCTGTTGTCAAGTCTCAACAGAGTCTTAGGTACACCGATGTCATTGTTGAAATTGCCCTCGGTACACATTGAAGATCCGTTTTCTAAAAGGATAGAGTTTGTAAACTCCTTCACGGTGGTCTTGCCACAGGAACCAGTTAAACTTGCTACGGTACCTTTAAATTTGCGTCTTACAAGATAACCGCAGATGCCAAAGGCTCTTTGAGTGTCATCGCAGTAAACTACAGCTACTCTGTTTTCTATCTGTTCTGGAAGCTTTCTTGAGGCAAGTACTGCCACAGCCCCATTTTCAATAGCTTTTTCAATAAAATCATGGGCATCAAAACGCTCACCGATGAGCGCAACAAAGAGGGCATCACGACAGGCTCTTGAATCAGTGGAAACACTGCTTATCTCAAGATCATTACCTTTTAAAAGGTAATTTCCAAAAACAGCCAGTTCTGATAACTTAAAACTAATCACAGGTAACTCCTAAAAGTCTGCAGGCCTCTTCTCTGTCTGAAAAATGTATGGTCCTGTCTTTAAATATCTGATAATCCTCATGACCTTTACCGGCAATTACAATGCAGTCATTTTCAGTTGCCTTTTCCATGGCATATTCAATGGCCTTTAATCTGTCTTCGATTAAAACAACATTGTTTGCCTCATTAACACCAGAGGCCATATCGGCTAAAATTCTCTGAGGATCTTCTGTTCGTGGATTATCTGAGGTAAATATGGCCACATCAGAGTAAACTGATGCCTTGATGGCCATAATAGGTCTCTTGCCCTTGTCTCTGTCACCACCACAGCCTAAAATGCAGAAAATTCTGCCTTCCTCGTGATGCTCTCTAACACCTCTTAAAACCTGCTCTACACCATCTGGAGTATGAGCATAATCAACAACAACCTGAGGCTTGCCAGGAGCACTGAAGCATTCCATGCGACCACAGATTGGCTTTAAGGCGCAGGCTGACTGCATCAGCTTTTCAAATGGAATGCCCATTGAAAGCATTACAGTTAAAGCGCAGGCAAAGTTCTCTACATTAAAGTGACCTAATAATCCGATTTCACAGCGACCTGAACCATAGCTTGATTCAATTTCCATGGCGATTGAGGCTTTTTTGTAGGAGATTTTCTTTACCCATACATAATGAGGGTACATGACAGAAGCTGAACTCTGTATAAAGGTTGGGCTGACAGAGTAAACCACGCAGCGGTTTCTGTTTTCTGCATACTTTACGCCCTGCTCATTATCAACATTTATTACAAGACGGTTCTCTGGCACTCTGTCTAAAAAATCACCTTTGGCCTTGGCATAGTTTTCCATAGTGCCGTGATAATCGAGGTGATCTCTGGTTAAATTGGTAAAACCGCCGCAGGCAAAGGTACAGCCATCAATTCTGCCTTCACATACACCAATTGAAGATACCTCTAATGTAGCATAGCGCGCACCTTCATCCAGTACCTGTCTTAATGATCTCTGCAGTCTTACAGTATCTAAAGTGGTGTTGGCGCTTTTGTGAAGCTTTGGCAGGAAACCATAACCTAATGTTCCAAAAACTGCACATTTAATATCAATGGCGTTAAACCACTGAGCGATAATCTGAGTGATGGTGCTCTTGCCGTTGGTACCGGTAATACCGATTAAACCAAGACGGGAGGATGGCTCATCATAGTACCATGATGCAAAGTCTGCTAATGTTTTTTTTGCAGGAATTTTAAGAGCCGGAATAACAAGCTGAGCCTCAAGGGATTCAGGAAGTTCATTGTCATTCTCATATACAATTAAGGCGGCACCTTTTTCCTGTGCCTTTAAAGCATAATCAAGACCGTTTACCTTGGTGCCTTTTACAGCAACAAACACGTCACCTGGATTTACTGCTCTTGAATCAACTTCCAAATCAAGAGCTGCTCCCTCTGGAGCCTTCTTTCTGCTCTGCAGAAAGGCAAAAATCTCTTTTAATGTCTTCATAATTTTTTCCTGATCGACAAAAATGGATAGATTCCACTTTTTTAATAATCTTATCTGTCTGGTTTTACATTATACAACTGCAGAGCTCTGGACATCACATCTCTGAATACAGGACCTGAAACTGCACCGCCATAGATCTGACCAGCCTTTGGAGCATTGATAACCACAACCATGGCAAAGCGTGGATCTGAAATTGGAGCAAAACCGGCAAAGGTAGACATATAGAACTTACCGTAGCCACCAACAGATGCGATTTTTGCTGTACCAGTTTTACCTGCAACACGGTATCTGTCAATCGCAGCCTGACCACCGGTACCGCCGTCAACTACAGTTTCTAAAGCCTTTAACATGTTGCGAACCTGTCTTGAGTCTGTCACCTGCACGCCGGTTGGAGACTCTGACAGTCTTAAAATTGAAACCGGCACCCTAACACCGCCGTTTGCAAGAGTGGCGTAGGCAGAGGCAAGCTGCAGATTGGTTACGGCAATACCATAGCCAAAGCCTAAGGTTGCCTCATCAATCTTCGACCAGAAAGGACGATTTTCATTTAATCTGCCAGAACTCTCACCTACAAGTCCTGATGCCGTCTTAGAGCCAAAACCAAAGCGCTTTAAGAGATTCATTATCTTCTGAGGGCCGATACGCATTGAAATTCTTGCCATACCTGTATTTGAAGAGTATTTGATGATGTCCTCTAATGTACCCTTCTCCATAGCATGTGAGTCACGCACCATCTTACCGTCAACAATGAAAGGTCTGGTATCAAAAACTTCTCCCCAGTTTGTTTTCTTAAGCTCTAAAGCTGCCAGTGAAACCAAAGGTTTTACTGTGGAACCAGGTTCGAAAATATCTGTTACCGCACGGTTTTTGGCGTTTTTGATATCAATGTTTTTTCTGTCGTTTGGATCAAAGGTTGGTGCATTTGCAAGAGCCAGGATCTCACCGGTCTTGACGTCAATTAAAACAGCTGTACCAGAATCAGCATCATTTACTTTAACAGCTTCAGCAAGAGCATTATGTGCATAAGCCTGCAGACGGTTGTCAATACTCAGCACCAGATTTCCGCCCTGTGAACCTTGTTTAACTACACCAAGATTTTCAATGATGTGGTCATAGCGATCTTTCTTGGCAAGCTCTGTTGTAGCAGTTGATGACAGATAGGAGTTAAAACTCTGCTCAACGCCGTAAACACCGTTGCCTTCACCATTTAAGATACCGATTAAATTAGCGTTTACTACACCGGTTGGGTAGTGGCGCAGATAAGAATCATTAAGGATAATGCCTTCTTTGGCGATATTTTTAAGCTCTTTTGCCTTATCAACTTCAAGATAGTGTTTTAAGTGAACAAAACGGCGGGTCCTGTCTTCGGTCTTTTTATAAAGATCACTGACGTTGAGCTCTAAAATCTTTGCAATTTTTTCCATGGCGGCACGATCTGCGTATATGCCTTTTTCATGAAGCATCTTTGGATCAGCATCAACGGTTTTTACCGGCACAGAAATAGCAAGAATCTTTCCGTTTCTGTCTACAATGAGGCCACGGGGAGGTTCGTAATGGTAATTTCTGACAACTCTGGCGTTACCCTCTGCAATCAGACGTTCTGGATGTAAAACCTGGATCCAGTAAAGTCTGCCTAAAAGGTAAAAGAACATAATGGCAACAATTGTCCAGATAATCGCAATCTTGGTATTGGACAGGACAAGTCTGCCTTTCTCGTCAGTTTTTAAAGCCATTATTATTTAATATTTAAAACAATTTCGTCTTCTGTTTTAGGTGCAGCCATTTGAAGCTTGGTGATTGCAGCCTTTCTGACAACAGAATATTCGGTAAGAGCTTCTTTCTCAGAGAGTAAAGACAACCACTGTCTGTATAACATATCGTTCTGGCGGTTCATTTCATTATACTGAGCGGTAACAGCTCTGGTATCCTGAACCTGATGAACCTTGTATACAGCAAGCGAAGTTGCTACAAGAAGCAGAAAATAGGTAAAGATATTTTTAAAAATGTCAGAAAACAGAGTTGGCAGAAATGCTCTGCACTCTGTCCGTTTATATCCCTGAAATACACTCAGCTGTGGAATATCTGAAGGCTTAAGCATGCCGTTTGGCAGTTTTGCAGCGCCTGCAGAACTGCTGACATGAATAACCCTCTCCTCCACCACGCGGGTGATCATAGGAGGCTTCTGAGCCTGAGGCTGAGAAAACAGGCTCTCATTTTGTTTTTTGCTGTTTTGTTTTTCTTCTACAGCCTTTTGAATCTGTTCAAAGTCTAGTTTTTTTGCTGTTGCGGTCTGTTGCATAAGGGTTGCCTCATTAGCCTTTTGGCTACGCGCAGTGTAGCACTGCGTGAACGCACATTGGCCTCTACTTCTTCTGATGTAGCCTTAATGGCTCCACCTACTGCCCCTAACTTTGCTGTAGCAAGACGCATTTTTTCTGTTTCTTCGAAGGTTAAAGGAAGTCCGTTTGGAACTTTCTGTCCTTCTGATTTTTCTTTTATAAAATTCTTTACAATTCGATCTTCAAGAGAGTGGAAGGAGATTACACATAATCTGCCATCATCATTTAGCACATCAATTGAGCTGTCTAAAGCCTGCTTAAGTTCATCAAGCTCTCCATTTACAGCAATTCTCAATGCCTGGAAGCATCTTGTAGCCTTGTGTTTTGGAGTTGGCTTGCCGCCAATAACTCTTTTAATAAACTCTGACAACTGCAAAGTTGTTTCAAAAGGAGTCTTCTCTCTGTCCTTGACAATAGCTGCTGCCACCTTTGAGGCAAAATTCTCCTCTCCGTATACCTTGAAGATGTACGCTAAATCCTGCTTTGACCAGGTGTTAACAATAGTCTTTGCATCTAAAGAGGCACTCTGATCCATTCTCATATCAAGAGGACCGTCCTTGTCAAAGGAAAAGCCTCTTTCAGGATCATCAATCTGAGGGGATGACACGCCAATATCCATCAGAATGCCGTCTACCCTGCCTGAAATTCCTAAACTCTCACACACTTCCTTAATGTTTGAAAATGCTGAGTGGGTAATGCAGAATCTTTTATCTTCACTCTCTAAAGTCTTTGCAGCCTCTACAGCAGTAAGATCACGGTCTAAACCGTATAAACGTCCATTTTCATTAAGACGTTCTAAAATCTTTCTTGAATGACCGCCTCGACCGAAGGTTGCATCCACATAAATACCGTCAGGTCTGATATTAAGACCTTCTAATACCTCATTTAAAAGTACCGGAATATGTGTAAATGCCATTTTAGAGTTTTAAACCTTCTAGTACACTGTGAGCAGAAATAGAAGCAGATGCATTCTGTAACATCTGTAAATCCTCGTCCATGCGAGCCTTGTAGTTTTCTTCTGACCACAGTTCAAATTTATTGTTAAAGCCGATCATATAGGCTTTCTTATCTAAGGAAGCAACAGCTCTTAATTCCTGAGGCAGTAAAATTCTGCCCTGAGCATCAAGGGTTAAAAATACAGCACTTCCTAATACAATTCGCTGAATGGTACGACACAGCGGATCTGAAATTGAAGGGAGCTCTCCTAAAGAGGCAACAACCTTCTGCCACTCGTCAACCGGGTACATCCACAGGCACTTGTCAAAAAGAGAACGGGTAACAACACACTGGCCATCGGACTCTTCTTTAAGTATTTCTCTGTTCTTAACAGGCACAGCAAGGCGTCCCTTGACATCAAGAGATACCTCATTAGTACCACTCAGTAACAGCCCCTGAAACACCATTTGTACCCACAAAAAATTTAAATTTGGATTTGTTTCCCCACAAATTACCACTTTTCACCATTTAGTTTATCAAAACTTACAATAATTTCAACAAATCACTGTATAAAGGCAGTTTATAAAGTTACGAAAATTCAGTATTTTAGTTTTGATTTTTTTTGATAAAAAAAAGTGGTGGTAAAAATTCCCAGCCCTATCCTTTTAAAATTTAAGAAAAAAAGGAGGATAAAATCTAAAAGTAATGTAAATTACAAAGGTGTGATATGTAGCAAAAAAAATTTTTTGTATAAAGAAAAAGACAAGCCTTACTCTAACAAAAGAGCGTGTGAATGTATTTTTGAAAATTCGACATTTTCACTTTGGCGATTCTGCATTTTCACTATGACGCTAACAAACGCCGTGATCTAAAAAATAAATAATTTAAGAAAAAGAGAAAGGATCTGATTAAATCACATAAAAAGCGTTTGAAAACACTAATTTTTTAAGAAAAAATGATTTAAAAAAGAAAAAATTGAAAATGGAAAGAATAGATGAGTCAACCTGTAAGCCGAGTTCTGTTCTGCCAAAGCAGTGGCAACCATTCCTCTAGGCCAGCAATCGCTCACTGGCTCCAGCAATCAACCCGCTCTCGATTCGGACAAAATCATAGAGAGCCTATTTGATCTTGCTCCAGGTGGAGTTTACCATGCCTTTTCTATTACTAGAAAAGCGGTGAGCTCTTACCTCGCCGTTTCACCCTTACCACAATGTGGCGGTCTGTTCTCTGTTGCACTGGTCATGAGCTTGCGCTCTCCAGGCGTTACCTGGCACCTTGTCCTGCGGAGCTCGGACTTTCCTCCCCCATAACCGTATGTAAACAGATCGTAAACACGCGTATATGGCAGCGGTTGCCCGGTCGACTCAAGCTCATTATAGCATAAAGATTTATTTTTCCTTAAGTGACAGTGCAAGATTGTATAGATCGTTCTTCTTAATACCGGTAAGTGAAGAAAGAATGTTGGCAACAGTCTTCACAGGAGTGGTCTTTACAAGCTCTTCAACAGCATTTACAACCTTAGGATCTATTGCGTCGATCTCCTGTTTTAATGCACCGATAGCAACCACAAATTCTCCCTTTACTCTGTCAGGATCGGCCTTTAAAAACTCAGGAACCTCCCTTGCCTTTAAACGATAGAAAGACTCAAAGGTCTTGGTCATCTCGCGGCATAAGGTTACATCATGCTCAGGCAGAACCTTTGCCACAATTTCCATGGTGGCAAGAATTCTTCTTGGAGCCTCATAAAAAACTGCGGTATAGTCAACATTTGCAAGAGCTTCAACGGTTTGAGTAAGTTCCTTTTCCTTTACTGGGAAAAAGCCGTTGAACATGAATTTGTCAGTTGGCAGAGCACTTGCCTCTAAGGCAGTGATAAGTGCGCAGGGACCTGGCAGAGGCACAACTTTCACATCAGCCTTTGAGCATAAGGTTACCACTCTGTAGCCAGGATCATTGATTAAAGGAGAGCCTGCATCTGAAATTAAGGCAACCACGCCTCCTTTTTTGACTTCCTCAATAATAATATCAGCGCGTTGCTCTTCATTGTGATCATGGCAGCTGATCATTTTAGTTCCGGTAATTGACAGTTTATCAAGCAGGATCTTTGAGTGACGGGTGTCCTCCGCTGCAATTAAAGTAGCGTTCTTTAAAACCTCAATTGCACGAATTGTAATGTCATCCAGATTACCAATTGGAGTTGGAACAATATATAAAGCGCTTTCCATAATCTCAACCTTTACTGACAGAATCTTCTTAAAAGAAAGCAAAAGCTTCTTAAGATTTTTCAAGAATGTTAACTAAAGCTATATTTTATACCATACATAGTAAAGATTATTGTAGAGTTTTTATTAGCACTCATATATATATGCTAAAATAAGCTAATCTGTGTACTCAATATGGTGTTTTATCCAAAAGTGGATAAAGCGTAAGGATTAAGATTGTGAAAACAAAAAAATCTTTTTTAAACATGTGTGTCTGCGGTCTTGTTACCGCTGCAGCTTTAACATTAAACGGCTGTGCCTCAAGCATGACTGAAAAGGCTCTGGCATCCTCTGCATTTGGACCTTTAACTCTGACAACAGATCAGTATGCCGAAGCATATATGGACGCTTCAGACAATCAGAAGTTCGATACTCTGATCCTGCTTGCCCGTTCAAACATACAGTCTGGCAGATATGAAGCTGCTTTATCTGACATTTCAAAGCTCTTCAATACAGCAGTGATTCCAAATCAGCGAGATCAGGCATCCATCGTTTACGGTCAGTATTTATACAGCACCAAGTCCTTTGAAAAGGCTCGTGACGAATTATCTAAGGTTAACTACAGAGATTTAACCATAACTCAGTCAACCTACTTCTACACTGTTTACGCCAATGTAAACAGTGAACTTTACAGAACCACCAAAGATGCAAAATATCTTCTGGTTGCATTCAGAAGCAAGGCTTCAATCCTGCCAAATGTAAAGAAGAAGAAAGATAAGGTAACTGTAGTAAATCAGTGCGTTTCATTGTTAGATGAATTAAGCACCGCTGAACTGACTCAGGCTCTTGCAACTGCTCAGAATGATCTTGATAAAGGTTTCTATGAGTACACCCTGATTAAGAAGTCATCTGACGCAGATCTTCAGGAGCAGGCTTTAGCAGGCTTTAATCAGAAATACTTAAATCATCCTTTAGCTTTAATTTCTGCATCAGCTGCAACTTCAGCTGCAACTGAGAGTCTTGCCGATAATGAAGAGGATGAGGTTAACTCACCAGCATCTGCTGCTGAAGTTGATGCAAAGGCAGTATTCTCATTCAAGGATGGCGATACCATTGCAGTGCTGCTCCCATTATCAGGCCGCTTCGCTCAGTTAGTTGGCGAGCCAGCCAAACTCGGCATTTTAACTGCATTAAAGGACAGAGGCTCAACCTCAAAGGTTGTTTTCTACGATACCAGCAGGACCAAGATGGCTGACATTGTAGATGGCGCTAAAAGAAACGGCACCAAGCTTATATTAGGACCAATCTTAAAGCCTGAAGTTACTGCTTTAAACAGCACTGACAACACCATTCCATCAATCGTGTTCAATCAGTCTGAAGGCATTAAACCAGTTAATCAGTGGTATTTTGACTTAGGCCCTAACTATGAGGGTGCAATTGCAGCTTCAAAGATTTACGCAGACGGTTATAAGAGCCCTGTTGTTATCGGTCAGAACTCTGATAACGCTTCTCAAAGAGCTGTTGCAAGCTTCGTTAAGACCTTCTCTCAGGGTGGTGGCAAGGCAATTATCTGTAATTACGAAGATCCTAACACCATCAAGTCAGGTCTTTCAGGATGTGCCTTTAACGAGGCAGACGCAGTTTATATGAATGTATCAGGTACTGATGCAGTTACTGCAAAGGCAATTGTTCCATCAGCTCTGCCTGTATATCTCACCGACAAGAGCTACTTAGGTGTAAACAACTCTACTCTTGAAATAGCCCTTAAGGGTGCTTTATTAGGTGATATGCCATGGATGCTGACTGACAGCCCGTTAAAGGATTCTTTCATGAAGTCTCTTCCTAAGGCTAATCCTCAGGTGCAGAGAGTATTTGCTGCAGCCTATGACAGCGTAAACTTCGCTTACAGCATTGAGAAACTCTCACTCGATAGCGAGGATGTGCTTCACGGACTTTCAGGAGATATCTCTTTAGGTCAGGATGGCCTGATTGAGTCATCACCTATCTGGGTTAAGTTAGGAAGTTTAAGATAAAAACTTTTGATAGCTAAAGTCAGGGTCGCTAAATGCGACCCTGTTTTTTTTATTGTTATCCGTAAACGTTTACAAAAATGTATCAGATCTCTCACATTAAGCTTTTTAAGATTGCTTTATTGTTCTGTTTTTCTACAATTAAAATAAGATACAGTTTTATTTTTTTATAGGAGGTGTTTATGCCAACACCAACTGCAACTTTAGTAAATGCAACTGCAACCGGTGACGTAGTAACAGGTCCTGGTATGCCAACCAATCTTGTAAACGGTCTTCCTGTTGCCTGTATGGGCGATCTCGTTGCAGGTCCTGCCTGTGTAGGTGCCATTACTGTAACTACCGCTATCAACAATCTTACCAAGGGTAGACCTACTGCAAATTTAGGTTCTGTAGTAAACGGTGTTAATCCTGTTATCGGTGTTCCTATGGTAACAGCACTGGCTGTCGTACCTAACATCAATAAGATTGTTTAATCAGTAAAAGTTTCGCTCATAAAAAAAGCTATTCATATTTATTTTTGAATAGCTTTTTATTTATGGAGTTCCTGTTATTCTACAAATTCAAAGCCAGGCCCTGATTTGCCACCCTTAGGTTCTTCATCATCTGAATCATCTGAATCATCAGAATCTTCACCATCTGCTTCTTCAAATAATTCAGTACTTTCTGCTTCATCATCAAAGATTGAATCATCTGAATTGTCATCGTCATCCATATCATAGATGCCAGGCTCTTCTTCTACCTGATTATTTTCTTCATCATCAATTGAGAAGATTGATGGCTCGGTCTGAACCCCTTCATCAGGGGTAAGATCTTCAGGTTCACCAAGTTCTAACTGCTCTAATGCCTTTCCAATTGGCAAAGCTGCACCAGACTCTAAGGCTACCAGCTGACTCATGGCCAGGAATGGAATAAAGATATCCTCGGTCTGACCTTTGAAGCGAGCCTTAAAGGAGATACCTGATTTGAGGCACTGATAGTCTGCAATAGCTGTAGGTGAGAGACTTAAAATAATACAGCCCTGCTTTACATATTCCATCGGTACTTTTACACCAGGAATATTAACATCCACCATCAGATGAGGTGTGATTTCATTTTCTAAAAACCAGTCATAATATGCAGTAAACATATGAGGTTTTAAACTGGTTAGTCTTTTACTGTCAGACATATATGCCTCCTTGATGGTTTTATTATAGCTTAACTTCTATCTCAGAGAGGTTAATTTATTTATTTTTAAGACAATAAAATCATTTTCATTTACTCAGCATATGAAGATCATGATGGATTGCTATCTGTTATCACTTTTAGGAAAGATTGTCCTTATTTTTGAGTCTGTTAAACTGCATAGATAAAGATCTACCTTTCTTGCATCAGAGAGATGACTGATCTCAGGTATAACAGTGTCTATGAAATTCGTATATTTTAAGTAAATCTCAGTTTGATAAAACTGCAGAAACTTATCGTAAAGAGCCTTATATAATGCAGATGAGGCCTCTATTCTTAGATCCTTCTCCATAAGATTTGAAGGAGCAATAACATTTAATGATCTAAGCACATTGTTATCCAATACAGGAAGATCAGGATTTATAACAGCCATCATCTTGCTTACAATAGAGGATTCAACCGCACCTGTAAGAGCATATACGTTATGTATTATTGACTTGAATGATGAAACATCGCATTGAGCATACTTAGTTTGCTCAAAAAGATAGAAGAAGCACTCCTTCCACTTTCTGTCTCTCCTTATTTTGTAAAATGAAGTAAAAAGTCTTTGAAAGTTAAGATCAAGGCTTACATCACACGAATATGCGTTTTTATGGATCTCAGTATAGGTTTTACCTGACTTTATTATTCTAACTATAAAATGTCTGATAACATCCAGAGTATCTGCTCTGATTACAGTTGAAAGGTCGGGGATCGAAGATCTGAAGTTTAAAGGTGAAAGACTAGACATTTTAGCACGCTCATCAAAAGCAGAAAAACACAAATTTCCATTCTTTATATGAGCTAATTGTATAAATGGTCTATTCCATAATCTGATATCAATTAGAAATTATTCTGCGAGGTGAAAAAACGAAAAAAAACCTCTGCCGAGGCAGAGGTTTTTGATAACAATAAAAATTGTTTCGCGATTAACGCTTTGAGTACTGTGGACGCTTACGAGCCTTGTGAAGACCAACCTTCTTACGCTCTACAGCACGTGCATCACGAGTTACGAAGCCAGCCTTACGTAATGCAGGACGGAATGACTCGTCATACTGCATTAAGGCACGGGTAATGCCTAAACGGATAGCGCCTGCCTGACCAGTGATACCACCACCTTTAACAGTGATGTATAAATCAAACTTTTCAGTAACTTCTAATAACTCTAATGGCTGTGCTACAACCATACGAGAAGTTGGACGACCAAAGTACTGATCAAGGGTCTTACCATTGATCTCTAACTTACCAGAACCCTGCTTTAAGAATACACGAGCAGTTGCGTCCTTACGACGACCGGTACCATAATACTGATTTGCTGCCATTTGCTAATGCTCCTTAAAACTTGATAACCTGTGGCTGCTGAGCTGCATGATTATGAGTCTCACCAGCATATACCTTCAGCTTGCGGAACATTGCACGACCTAATGGTCCCTTTGGAAGCATACCGCGAACAGCAATCTCGATAACTTCTTCTGGCTTACGTGCAATAAGCTTCTCGAAAGACTCTGACTTGATGCCACCAACGTAACCGGTGTGGTGATAATACATCTTGTCCTGTGCCTTCTTACCGGTAACCTTAACCTTAGAAGCGTTGATTACGATAACATAATCACCAGTATCTAAGAATGGGGTGTACTCTGGCTTGTGCTTACCGCGTAAACGTAAAGCAATTTCACTAGCTAAACGACCTAAAGTCAGACCGTCTGCGTCAATAACTAACCAATCACGCTTAATAGTTGATGGTGTTGCAACGAAAGTTTTCATTAAAAAACCCTTTTTTTGATGGATAAATCCATTAAAACCTTTCAGATATTTCTACCTGTTCTCTTTCCTAACAGGTCAATTGCTTAACCTGCCTCAAGTCACACGGGTGGGAAACCGGCTCCTTGATTAGAGGGGCAATGGCGTATTTTATACAAAAACGCCTATTAATTCAATCAAAATTTTCGCTATCTTTATGATTTTTTATGTCACTTTTTCTGGTGTATTTTTTTAATTAAAAAACAGAGTGTTACCTCTTAAAATCACACCTCTTAAGTTTAGTGAATCATCAACCAGTAAAAGATCTGCTCTCAAGCCTTCCTTAATAGAGCCTAATGTATGCTCAAGACCAAGTGCCAGAGCAGGATTATAGCTTGCACTTTTGACTGCTGTCTCAAGCGCAATACCAGACTTTACAGCATATTTCATACAGTCAAAAAGATTGGTTACAGAGCCGGCGAGTGTTCCGTCCTTTAAAGTTGCCATGTTTCCTTTTACGTATACAGTCTGACCGCCTAAGGATGATTCTCCATCGTCAAGTCCGGTTGCCGCCATGGAATCTGAAATCAGAATTACTCTGCCAGATGCGAGCTTAAATAATGCTCTAATCATACTCTCATGAATATGAACACCGTCAGAGATGAGCTCTAAAAGGACACAGTCACTGTCTGATGCGGCCGCAATCGGACCAGGGGTTCTGTGATGCAGCGGATTCATGGCATTAAAGGTGTGAGTAAGTCCTTTAGCGCCTGCTGTAAATGCTCTGCAGGCTGTATCATAGTCACAGGCGGTGTGACCTAATGATACTCTTACTTTTGAAGAGAACTTTTCAATAAACTCCAGTGCTCCGTCAGTTTCCGGAGCCACAACTACATTCTTTATTAGACCGTCAGAGCTTTTTAAAACCCTTTCAAAAAATGAGGCATCACATGTTTTTACATAATCAGAGTTTTGGGCACCAAGCTTCTTTTCAGATACAAAAGGACCTTCCATATAGATGCCTTCAAGTGAAGACTCGGTATTGGAAGGAACGAAGCTGGCTGCTGCCTCTGATGCCTTTATAATTGCATCCTCGCTCATAGTCATAGTTGCAGGAGTGATTGAGGTAATGCCACGCAATGCCTCATATGATGCTATAGCCTTTATTGCATCGCAGGTTCCTTCCATGAAATCATGACCTGCTGCTCCATGAAAATGAATATCAACAAGGCCCGGCAGTGCTGTAAGTGACTTAGCATCAATGAGCTTTGAACTGTCACACTCTTTATCACTTACAAATCTGTCGTTCCTGATAAAAAGATCTTTTTTTTCAAAGACGAAACTGTCATTTAAAACTCTGGCATTTTTAATAATCATAACAAGCCTGACTGCTGGTATCTGGCAGAAATATATTCTTCCTGCATTATGTTGTATAAAATTTTC
>Ga0256405_10002823_pt1 | contig 37876 bp, 31 predicted proteins | sample RumenRJG_02DNA_FD_189096 | JGI IMG/M metagenome (GOLD analysis project Ga0256405, IMG submission 189096) | Bovine rumen microbial communities from Lethbridge, Alberta, Canada - RJG_02 | ecosystem: Host-associated > Mammals > Digestive system > Stomach > Rumen | place: Canada: Alberta...
CCGAAGTCCTGGAAGTGGCGGACTTCACCGTTGTATCCCGTAGCACCGAAAGCCTGCTTTAAATGTAAACCGCCGTTCATAAGGGTATCACCGGAGGCTGTTACATTCTCGCTCTCTCCGTCCATCTTTACGAACTTCGCAATGATATCGATAAGCAGCCCGTCTTTCTTGACATGTATAGGCGCTACAGTATTTACAAGATCCCCGAACTCTCTTACATCTACTTTAAGGACTCTGTTATAAAGATTGTAAAGGGCGTCTTCTTTAAGACCTTTTGCATGGTAACAATGGAAAGGCGAATTAGGGACGACAAGCCTCTGCATCACCATACCGACAGCTTTTTCTTTATCCTTCGAGACACATGTCCACTCCGCAAAGTTGTCGTTGCTGTAGGGAACCGCCGCTGCGCCGCTTGTTGAAGCGGTAACCATCGGCAAGGACGCATTTCCCTTTCCTCTGTAGAAATCGCCCCATTGCAATACTTCTCTCCACTCTTTGTAGAGCTCAATCTGCGCCTTGATAGCTGCGACCTCTTCTTTTTTCATATCGCAAAGATTGCACTCGTATCCAAGGACACCGAAGGATGCCACATTAAATCTGGTCTCCAAAGGAGTCGTACGAAGCGTCTGATGATTAGGGCAGTCGGATACATGGGCTGTTACGGTTGACATAGGATATCCGTAGCTGTATCCGGTCTGGATTGCAAGTCTGCACATCGCATCCGTATCATCGCTGGCCCAAATCTGAGGGAAATAACAAAGCACTCCGAGGTCAAATCTGTTTCCGCCCGCACTGCATCCCTCGAAAAGAATATGAGGGAACTTTTCCGTAAGAGTCTTCATTGTGCGATAAAATCCCTGCACATATCTGTGTGCCAGCTCGCCCTGATGCTCTGCCGTTAAATACTGTGAGAAGTAGTCGGAAAAGATCCTGTTCATATCCCACTTAACGTAAGCAATATTTGCAGAGGAAAATACCTCCGACATCTTTTCGATAATATAATCAACCACAGCCGGGTTCGAATAATCAAGTATCCTTTGGTTACGTCCCTCGGAATGAGGCTTGCCGGGTATATTTACAGCCCAGTCAGGATGTGCCTCGTAAAGCTTACTCTTTACACAGATCATTTCAGGCTCGACCCAGATTCCAAAATCCAGACCTACGCCGTTAATCTTATCAGCAAGTCCTTTAAGGCCACGGGGAAGTTTCTTTGTATTAACATCCCAGTCTCCGAGTGAACAGCTGTCGTCGTTTCTTTCTCCGAACCAGCCGTCATCCATTACGAGAAGCTCGATTCCGACTTCTTTTCCTGCCTTGGCAAGCTTGGTAAGCTTGCTTTCATTTATATCAAAGTAAGCTGCCTCCCAGCTGTTTAAAAGTACGGGTCTTGTCTTTTTCTTCCACTCCCCTCGAACGATATGCTCTCTGACAAAGTCGTGCATATGATGGCTCATATCGTTATATCCCTTACAGCTGAATGTCATAACAGCCTCAGGGGATTCAAAAACTTCTCCCGGCTTCAATACAAAGCAAAAGCCCTCGGGATTGATTCCGTTTACGATCCTTGTTTTTCCGAAAGCGCTTGCCTCAACGCATTCATAGTGATTCCCACTGTATACAAGGTTAAAGCCGTAAACCTCCCCCACATCCTCGCTTGTCTCTAAGGGGTGAACCATAAAGAAAGGATTGCATCTGCTTGAGCTTGTTCCTGTAATCGAAGATCCGATATGCTTTCCTCCGGTTACAAAGGTATCGTCCCTTTGCATCTCTCTCGCCCATGCGCCTCTGAAAGAACTGTACACATATCCTGCATGATCAAGATCGAGTGACATACTCATAAGTCTCTCGACTTTTATTTCATCACCGCTCGTATTCTCAAGAACGGCATTTCTTGTGATCACGTCGCAGTCTTCATATACGACGTAATTTAGTTTCATTGTAAGGTCATAGGACTTATCCCTAAGGATCACGGTAAGCCGCTGTGCCTTACCGCTCTCATCATAAGAGGAAGGCATATCCTTTAAGAAAAGAGTCTCATTCTTTATCTCGTAAGAATCATATAAGAAGTCCGATGTACGGCTTCCGTCGGCATGTATAATGCAAACGAAGGGCTCCCTTATGTCTCCTTTTCCGTATGAAGACATCTCAAGGCGCATATCCTCAAGGGAATACTGTAAATGCTCCTGATCATAACCGATGGTGTTTCCGGGATAAAATGCATGTTTTTCGCAGAGGGCATCCAATGTTCCCTCTACAGCTTCCTCCGGAATTGTCAGCTTTTTCCCGTAATATAAGTGCTCAAGCTGACCTGTGGGAAGGACCTTGAAAATATATGAAGTATTCTTTGTTTCGATTATAAAGCCGTTGTTTTCCGTATGTCTTACCATATAGATTTCCTCAATTCTCTTTCGCGCCCGAGTCATAATCAGCTAAAGTATCGCCACCTTATTATCCATCCCCCACGCGCCAAGGGCATAATTATATCCTTGTCCATGCAATTGTATCTGCTGTTAAAAGTATACAGACGACTTCCTATGCGAAATATGTCATCCGGCAATATGTCCGAGGCCGGCACTTAGCGAAAATGAGCGAAGCTCTATTTGAGCTTAGTACCGCTGCCACGAGGACTCTATAGCCGCGAGGCGGTGCCGGAGACATATTCGTTTAGGAAGTCGTCGTCACTCAATAACAATTACATAATTACGCCTTCTTGGCAGCAAGCTGCTTTGTGATCTCCTCCAGTTTCTCATCTGTCAGCTTATATCTTGCTCTAAAGATAATAAGCGCAATAACAAGCACAAACACAGGTAAAACAGTCATCACAAATCTAAGTCCGATAACCGAGCTGCCGGATACAACAGTTGCTCCGTTAGCCATAATATCCGCAATCTTTGCTTTAAGTCCCGCCGCAAAGCTTCCGTCTATAGCCTCGTACGTGCTGTCAGATTCGCTTATATTAAATACGGACAGGCAGATTGAAGCAGCAAGTGCAGCGATACCTGATGCAAGCTTAACAACGAAGGTCTGCATTGAGAAAATAACCGACTCATCTCTTCTGTTGTTCTTAAGTTCTCCGTAGTCAACTGTATTTGCAAGGAATACCGTAACGATTACGTTAAGCATTCCGACTGCTGCCATAATAAAGAATCCGGGTGCAAAGAAAGGATATACGATGCTTGTTCCCGTAAGGGCCATAATAAGTAACACGATATATCCTCCGATTGCGGAGAAAATGCAGATATAGAAAATCTTCATGGTGCTGAACCACTTTCTAAGAAGCGGGAAAAGCGCCATCATCGCAAGTATCTGGCATGCACCGGCGAAGGTGTTAAAGGTTGTGTAATTGCCCTGCCAATTAGCTCCTCCGAGATCGTACTTAAAGAAGTAGATAAGAAGGTTTGATGTAATGTAAGTAGCGGAGTTTACAAGGACGATGGTAATAACCATAGCCATTGCCTGGTCGTTTTGAAGAAGTGCCTTAAACATATCCCCGACTTTGGCAGTCTGTACATCAACGGTTGACTTCTCCTTGATGAAAAGACATGTGATAAGGATAAATGCAAAGAAGAGTACTGCAATGATAAGGGAGAACCACTTGAATCCTTCTCGCTCTACTTCTTTCTTTGATGTGAGGCTGATATCAATGCTATCACCGTCGGTTATCTGTGAGAATTCATCCTCCGTTACATATAAGCAGATTACAGCTTCTCCTTCTGCCGAATCCTTAGCAACATCAAGTCCCTGCAGAGTAAGCACATCTCCTCCTTCGCTCGAATAGGTAAGGCTTCCTGCAGTTACGTCATATTTCGCATTGCTTGCATTGAATGATAAAGCTTCTTCGAATTCAGACTTATCCGCAGTAACATTTAACGAAACGTCTCCGCTGAGAGTCTTTACATTTCCTGTTGCCGCTCCGGTTTCGTCCATCTCCGCAACGTAAGCAGTAACATTTGTGTAGCTGTTTGTAACGTTATTGGCGCTATTTGTTGTAGCCGCATTACCTAAAAAGGATACCGCCATAACAGTGACAACGGTTACTATCGCAGATCCTACTCCGGCGCAGGTTCTTCCGAGAGCGGACATATTTTCACGCTCTTTGCCGCCGTCTGTAAACGCGGGAACCATTGACCAGTAAGGGATATCCATCATTGTATAGGTTACGCCCCAAAGGATGTAAAATATAGCTGCATACGCTACAAGTCCGCTTCCCGAAAGCTTAGGCGGAGCGGCGAACATAACAAACAAAACTACCGCATTTGTAAGCGTTCCGATAAAAAGCCAGGGTCTGAATTTACCCCATTTAGTTTTGGTCTTGGCAACAAGTACGCCCATCAAAGGATCGTTAAAGGCGTCAAATACTCTGGCTATGAGAAGAATAATACCCATAACCCAGGCGGACACACCCATAATATCCTGATAGTAGTATAGGATATAGCTTGCCGAAAGCATATACACCATATCCTTGCCTACTGCCCCTATTCCGTACGCAAATTTTTCTTTTCCCGATAGTTTTTTCTTACCCTGTTCCATAGTAATCTCCTTCGTTTTATTAATACCGGATCCCCGTTTTTAGTCAACTTTTATTACGCAGTCCCATAGCAAGCTCAACAACTTTATAAGCTCCGTCATAGAGACCTGATGCTTTGTTTGATATAATCGCGCCGCACATATCCTCGAGCAGACTTCCCGAATTCATAAACTCGGAAACCATCTGAAGAGTGTGGGGAATGTCTCTGCATTCAAGCGTTCCCTCTCCCATCTCGGCGGAGTGGATTGCTCCCCACATTTCATGCTTACCGACGCGTCTTATGAAAAGCTTTGGCACAGGATAAAAGGCCAGTTCACTGGGCTTAGTTACTAGCACATCACAGCTTCTCATAAGGAGATTTGTGCAGTACACAGCCTCAAAAATATTTTTGTGCCAGAAGCCGTGGATTCCGCTGACATCTGCTTCTTCGGTAAGCGCGTATTCGGCGAACTTTTCTGTATCCGTCCAGTTGTCCATATGCTCGGTAGAAACTTCCGCCATACCGGGGATCTCAGCCTTAAGCTGATCCCATACATTACGATAGTCCCCTACATTAACATACAGTGCAGCCCTCTTTTCTTTGATAAAAGGAAGTAAGTATTTGATAATAGCTGCAAAAATTTCCTTTTGCGCTCCGGCGCCACCAATGGTTAGAAGGAATCTCATCGGCTTTCCTTCTTCTCTTCTTCTGATGCGGGACTCGCAGTCCTTTTCAATATTAACGACAAGCTCATGATCTATATAATGCCCTGTATAGATTAACGAACCGTCCGGCATAGGCTTGCAGACTTTCTTTTTCATCATTCCATTGCAGATCTTGTATCCCTGATATGCATTGCGGCACTGGATCGTATGAACAGCTCCTTCCGCAAAATGGAGCGCCATAGGCCAGTTGTCGGGAATCGCGTTTACAACATACTTCATCCCAGCATGAAGCGCCGCCTGTGCAGGCCAGACATGGGTACCGACTACCGGTATCTCCTTTGGAACATTTTTATATACAGGTGCCATAAGTTCGGCATTTTTCTGGTCTGCGGCGTTGTAGGACAGTGCCCTGAAGCCTTCATAGTTCATAGGCTCCCAAACAAGTTTATTAAAGATAGGGTTCTTGGAAAGCCTTGAGCCCAAAGAGTATAGGTCGTTCTGCGCTCCGATCACCTTCGTACAGGTTGTCTCTTTATAGGAATTAAGGTCCATCCAATAGGGCGTATATCCCAGATACTTTGCGCAGGAAGCAATCGCCATTGAGATTCTGTAGTGTCCAAAGCCCATACGGATATTTCCGACGATTATCCCCTTTTCAGTATCCCAGGATAGTCCGGGAAGCTGTGCGTCCTGGTCGTAATGGGCGTTTAAATTCAGATCTCCTACAAGCACATTGTTTACGCCGAGACTGTCCCCGATATATTTGTTTTTTTCGATTCTTACCGGGTACGATGCATTGCTGTCATCACCGTATTTTTTTATATATTTTCTCTTACTTCTTTCGGCTTTTTTTACAACGCTCCTCGACATTTCATTTCCGAAAATAGATGCGGATCTATCCATATTTGCCTCCTTTTTTTATCTGACGGCTATTCCATCAACGATGATATCTACTACTCCGGCAAGAGCCTCGTTATAGGACATCTTGTTTTTGAGGAGAATATCTCTCGAGAAAAACTGTTCAAGAGATGATTCAAGCATGGTCTTTACAAGAAAAATCGGTATGTCTCTGATCACACCCTCTTTTATTCCTTTTTCGATAAGGCTGATGGTGTCTTCCCATCCGGTTTCAAGTCTCTCTTCTACTTTTCTGTAAATATCGGGATATTTATCCCTGAGCAAATAAAGCTGTCTGAAATCAATCTCGCTATAGCTTTCCGGCATCACACCAAGTATTTTTTTTACCTTTTCGGTGGTGGAAAGCTTGGAATCATTAAGGACCTCTTCCTTCTTTTCCGCTATATTGTCAAAAAGGTAATCAACCATATCGAAGAAAAGCTCATTCTTTTCCTTGTAGGAAACATATATTGTTTTTTTACTCATTCCAAGTTCATGAGCAAGGTCATCCATTGTAAATTTAAGGCCTTTTTTATTGAACACTCTGATAGTGCCTTCAAGTATATGCTCCTGCTGCTTTGTTCTGTCCGCCATGTTATTTCCTCGTATCTTTCTGATTCTGTTTCGGTTCGGAAACGATGAGTCCCCTTCTTAGTTTCCATTATAAAATGTGGCTTTGTATCTCCGCAAGAAACTAATTCACGAAAAAGCGTTTCCGTTTTTGGTAAATTTAAACAATTTTATGTATCAAAGTGTATTTGAGGGCTCTTTTATGGTAGGATATTATTTAGTGATGTGCTTTATATGGGGAAAAGACTATGGTGAAAAACAGATTTTTAACATTTATGGTAATATTTCTTTTGCTTGTAATCCTTACAGGCGGAGGGCTGCTCGTTTATAAGAATTTTTTTGCTAAAGATACCTCTTACGTAGGCTCCTGGAGCAGAGAGATCGATCTTCGCGGATACGTTATCGAGGAAATGAATGAATGGTTCAAAGATCCGACAACAGCCGCTCTCGTTACCTTTGACGATACCAAGGTTACCGTTAAAGTCGATCTTGTATTTACAGGCGACGGAAAATTCTCCGAAAAGATAGATGAAAAGAGTTTTGAAGAAACAAAAAAAGCCGCCGAAGCTCTGGCTCTTTCCGGTCTTATCAGTTTCCTCGAAAAAAGGCTCGATAATGCGGGAATTGACAGTGCTTCATCAGGAAAGAGCATAGACGAGCTTATAGAAGATGCTCTCGGCATGAGCGTAAGCGAATATATGAGTTCCAACGGTCCGGAGCTTTTGCCGACTCTCGATGCCCTTAAAGATATGTACAATATTTCCGGAACTTACGAAGTAATGGACAATTCCATGAAGCGTACCCTGGGCGGCAAATCCATCTGCGAATCCTTCTTCGTAAAAGATGATTTCCTCGTATTTTCCGGAACAGCAGAAGATACATTTGGCGCTTCTCTCGGAAAGAGTATTTCAGATGATGAGCCCCTAAAAATGCTCTACGACTATCCTGCTGTCTATACAAAGAAATAAAAGACAGCAGGATGCAAAGTAATACCTTACCGGATTAATCAAAAATACTGTCATAATCGTATGTACTGTAAATGTTTTTTATTTTATCAAGGTATTCTTCTTTATTCTCCTTGGTGATTTCATGCGTTCCCTCGTTCATACTCTCAAGAATAAAAGTATTGATGTCCTCGCTGTAGTGAAGAGTATCCATGTAATTGTCCAGGTCACATGTTATGTCCGTACAGTCATCAAACGCAAAAACCCTGATGTTTTCCTTTTCGAGTAAAATATCAAAACCAAGACTCAAGATTTCAATTGTTTTATCAAGGCTATCGGTTCTCACAAGACCATCCCAGAAACATACCGATGCGGGCGGAACAAAAATATAGAAATCTATACCCGGATTAATCTCTGCTTGTTTTATAACATTGCTCTCCAAATTATCCTTTATCCGGGACTTATCCTCTTCTGTAAGCTTTACAGTCTCGCCTTCCATAACGGGAAGGCGTTCATAAGTAGCAAGGACTGCTTCTTTTCCAAACACTTTTATGTCATTCCAGTTAGAATATTCATCAAAACTGGTCGGTCCCATTTTCTTTACCGATCTTACCAGCGATCTTCCCGCCTGTTCCAGAACATCTATGTTAAACAAATATCCATAATCATTGAAAGGATTCTTGTCGTACATAAAATAGGGAATATTATCATAGTCCAGACTATCAGCCTCTCTGTTGATCATATTGATATCAGCTCCTCTGATTACCAGTTTAAGATCTTCGTTATGCTTGATGGCTGTTTCCACAAGTCTTCCGGTTTCAAAAAGTGTACCGCCGGCAAAAGGAGTTTTGACGCATTCATATCCCCAAAGTCTTTTCACATCACTGGCCAAGAAATTCTGTGTAGTACTGCTGCCCGTAATCAAAGCCTCATATTCAAAATTCCTGACAATTCCGTCATTTTGGTATCGTTCCTTACTGAGTTCATAAGTATACCCTTTTAGCGGCGCGTGATAATGAAAGAAAGGATCTGTAATCACAACAAAAACCGCTGTCAAAAACAGCGGTGTAATAAGTACTATAAAGAATAAAAGCGTCTTTTTCCTGTCCAAAACACTATTCTCCCTTTTCTACCAATTCTATCATTCCTATATAGGGATGTACTAAAAAACAAACCTTTTTATTCGATATCGCAACCGCAGGATGCGGCTCTTCCCACATTACGTATCCGCTCTCTGTCAATATCTGAATCTGCCCATCAAGATCGTCAGTCTCATAACAAATATGATAAGGTGAGTTACCAAATCTCTTGAAAAGGCCGGAGACAGTTGATTCCTTACCCTTCGGGGATACAAGTTCTATGACATAACCATCCTTACTCATAAAAACTATATCAACCCCCCTATACTCATCATACACCGTTTCGGAAGTTGATACGTATCCCAGATTCTCAAAAGCCTTTACTGCCCTGTTTATATTCTTTACCAGATATCCCAAATGATGAATCGTCATTATTTGCACAACTCTCCAATTTTTTCTGCAAGCTGTCCAACATTTTTAAGACCCACAATATCCTTCATTGGAAACTTTATTCCAAATTCATCCTCTATAACTCCAATAAGAGTAATGTGCATAAGACTATCCCAGCCTTCAATATCAGCAGCTGTTGTCTCGTCCTTTAACTCTATACTGTCTCTGTCGAATACATCCTGAAAAATCTCTTCCAGTTTTGAAAATATCATTTCCTTTGTCATAGTTTTTACCATCCTTTAGTTAATCTTTATATATACCTGTTTAGGTTTATAGTCGCTTACATCTATTTGCCATTCGCTTCCGCTCTCATCTTCTTTGGTTTTTTCAAATCCAAACTGAGAATAGAATTCACTTACCATAGCGTTTTTAAGAGTCGGATAATAGAATCCGCAAATTTGTTTAATACCCCTTTCTTTACATGTATCAACAAATTCATTCATCATTGCGAACTCCATATCTCTCTTTAAAACTCTGCAGCTCATTAACCACAAAATAATATTGACCGTATCATTTTCAATTCTTCCGGCACATACACTCACAACTCCGTTGTCACCGAATCTGTCGGCTAATTTTCCGTACAGAGTAATGTAATCCCCGGATGTTGCAATCTCTTCTATTTGCGCCTGTGACAAACGCAGTGTGGTAAGATTGAATTGATTACTCTTATTTGTCAACTGCGCTATTCTGGACATATACATTGGCGCAAAAGGCATAATCTCCGCAAACATTTCCAAAGATTTCAGATAGTCGTTGTAATCCGTAAAAGCATCTAATGCTCGGTTTCTAAGAGCATTCTCTCTGTACATCTCATTTCTCTTGGCATCATCTTCCGAAAGGGACGTTACTTCGAAGAATCCAGATCTGTCCAGAATTCTTATGTAGTTCTCAACGTCATCGATTTCAGGTATAGCACATCCGTCAACAGATTGCCTGACAATTTCTCTTTCCGCCGGATTGTCATCCACAAACACAAAACTTTCGGGCAATAAATTCAATTCCTCCGCACTCTTTACAAGGTTAATACTCTTTGGATCCCAGTTTGCCTTAAATGAAACAAAATCATCCTTGGAAAGAACACTGTCCGGTCTTTCAAAACCGCTTATAGCAGTTTCTTCATTGTTCTTAGAATTGACAGTGAGCAATACACCTAATTCTTTCTGTCTTTTAATGTATGACTGAAACGCACTGTAAGACTGTGCTATGGGAGTTTCCTGTCCGATTTCGATGTTTTCCGCTCCGTCGTCTCCGATCACACCGCCCCACAAGGTATTGTCCAAGTCCAAAGCGATTACCTTTTTATTCTTACCAAATATGGATTTTATAATCAAAGCCACCCCATATGCACACTGCGGGATAGCATTCAGGCACATACAGTACTTATACATATCCCAGTACAGATTATCTGCCCACTTATCAAGCCCAAAGCAAGCCGCCTCATAATTTATATCATGAATAAAAAAGTTCTTATTCTCTCGGGCATATTGGCTGAATCGTCTGTTCAACTCGTTAATGAAATATACGCCGCCGCCGGGTAAAACGCAATCCATATTTCCGAGTACTCTGTAGGAAATATACTCAAAATTATTCTGAACAATCGGACAATCATACTTTTCCGAAAGGCTTCTCCACAGCCCGGTAAACTCGCCTAAAACTCCGTTCAATAATTTATCAACCGTCTCCGCAGAATCTGTCGCAAGAGGCAGTTGTTTTAAATTCTTTGAAGAGGTATGAATATATATAACATCAGGCGCGAAATTCTTTAATTTCTCATTGTCAAACATACCGTCTTCATAGTATTTATTGTACTCCGATTCGTAAAAAGTCGGCCTTATACCATAGTTGAGCAGGAAGAGCTCCAGCATGTTCTTTACTTCTGAAGTAGTACTTCCGCCCAAAATAGCTATTTTCTTGTCTAAAAAAGCTTTGTTTGTTTCCAGAAGTGCTTTCTTTATCTTTAATTTTTTTTTGATCAATAATTCCGGGTCAAAAGGATATTCAAGTTCTCTCATATCAGCGTCTATCCGAGTCCTGTATCTTTCTACATAAGTTTACATATGGTATAATACCATATGGTTGTTTTTTTGAAAACACCGCTACACCCTCGATGCATTGGAGTATTATATATGTTGTTCAATTCCCAGATTTTTATTTTTGTATTCCTCCCGCTTTGTTTATGCGGGTGGTTTCTTCTCAACAGATTCAAACTGTACAATATAGCCCTTGTTTTTCTTACTGCAATGTCTTTGTGGTTTTATGGTTATTTTAATCCCAAATATTTGCTGATAATAGTTTCCAGTATATGCGTGAATTACCTCATCAGTTTTCTGATGGAGAAGTATCAAAAAGCGGAAAAAGTGTTCTTCCTGACAGGGCTGGTTTTAAACATCGGACTTCTCGGATATTTTAAATACTATGATTTCTTTGTTGAAAATATCAATACCGTTTTCAGACAGAGTTTCGCCCTCAAACATATACTCCTTCCTCTCGGAATAAGTTTTTTTACCTTACAGCAGATATCATTTTTAATAGATCGTCATTGGGGATCTGCCCCTCATTACAATTTCATAAACTACACGGCATATGTTACCTATTTTCCTCAGCTGATAGCCGGGCCTATCGTCCTTCACAACGAACTGATCCCGCAGTTTATGGATATGTCAAAGCGAAAGTTTAATCCGGAGAACTTTAAAAACGGAGTTATTCTTTTTACTCTCGGACTGGCAAAAAAAGTATTGATTGCAGATTTTTTTGCTCTTCCGGTCAATTACGGCTTTGAAAAAATCTACTATCTGGATACTCCGTCTGCCTGGATAGTTGCATTAAGTTATACTTTTGAACTGTATTTTGATTTTAGCGGCTACTGCGATATGGCGGTAGGGTTGGGAAAAATGTTTAACTTTGAACTTCCTATCAACTTCAACTCACCCTACAAATCCCATTCGGTTCCCGAGTATTGGACCAGATGGCACTCAACCCTGACAAGGTTTTTTACATCGTATATATATACACCTATGCTGATGACGGGAGTTCGAAAGAAAAAGCGCAAACTGTTTACCATCATAACACCTCTCGTTGTATACTTTATAAGTGGCTTTTGGCACGGTGCAAGCTGGACGTTCATTCTGTGGGGCATGGCACAAGGCATTGCAACCATATGGTCCCAGAGAAAGTTTTTAAAAATCAAAAACAAGTTCATTACATGGTTTTTTACATTTATTTTTGCCATCATTACTCAGGCGATTTTCAGAAGCGAAACGATGGAAAACATGGTTCTGATCTTAAAAGCTATGTTTGTTCCTTCTCTTTCGGGATTTGCAATCGATATAGGAAGCTCCCTTTCTTTAAACATTGTATTTAAAGCCGTTCTGGAAAATATACTAAGCATCGCACCACCTGCTTTATATAATGTATATCTGGTACTGCTTCTGATTACCTTCATTATCGCAGGGCTGATATTACGTGGCAAGAATTCCGTGGAAATACTGGATTCTCATACTAAACAGGGATATAAATTCGGTTTCAATTTCGCTCTGGGAATAATCCTTGCAGCGAGCATTGTATCGTTAACCAAAGTCAGCACATTCTTATACTTTAACTTTTAACTATGAGCAAACTATACAAGCAAAAAACACTATATTCGAAAACAGCTATTCTTTTGTTATGCATATTTTTTATTGCTACGGGGTTTCCCTCCTACGCGGAGGATGACTACGAATACCTTCGAAATATGAATGTATCCGCCGACGGCGGGGCGGCGAAAAACGTTAAATACATCGACATGTACTATGACCATGACGCCTACGTATCCTTACGGGATATGGCTGCAGCCCTTTCGGGAACCGGTTCCGCTTTTGATGTTTCCATCGAAAAGGATACCATTCGCCTGACAAGGGGCGGCGTATATTCCCCCGTTGGCGGAGAAGGCTCCGCATTCACCGTTCTTACAAGAGACCCATCAAGTAAGGAATACGTAAGGAGAAGAAATACTTTTATCTTAGACGGGCAGAATGTCCACTACTACACCTTTATCTACAAGGATGAGGAAACCGGATACTACGACTGCTTTATGTACCTGCCGGATTTTGCACTCCTTCTGAACAAAAACCTGAGCTTTACCGGAAATACTCTTTCCATAGATTCTTCCGCCCCCCTTAGTATCTCCCCCCAAGAGCTGGAAAAAAGCGGATATTTTCTTGCAACAAACGCCGTTCTTCTCGGAGATATAACCAATGGAGAAATCTACTATTCATACCGCGGCGACCTCTCAGTGCCCATGGCAAGTACCACAAAGCTTATGAGCTATATTGTTGCTATGGATGCGATCACGAGCGGTGCCATTAGCTACGATACCGTCGTAACAACCTCTGCTTCGGTAGAAAAGCTTTCCAATTCCATCGACGGCGGATTTCTTATAAAAGAGGGAACAAGCGTAACAGTTGAAGAGCTTTTGTACGCTATGCTCCTGCCCTCGAGCAACGAGTGCACACTTGCCCTGGCTGAAGCCGTGGCCGGAAGTGAAAAAGCCTTCGTCGGAAGGATGAACGAAAAAGCAAAAGCCATAGGTCTTTCTGAAGGAACGGAGTTCTTTACCTGCAACGGACTTCCTGTTTATACCGAGGACGTACTTCGGAGTAAAGTTCAAAACCGGATAACCGCAGAGGATATGTTTAAGCTTGTCTGCTATCTGATGTCCCGCTATCCCCAGGTTACGGATATCACATCCTGTACGTACAAAACGCTGCCCTCTTTCAGCCGCACGGTCTACAATACTAACCCTATGCTCTACAATGTCGCCGGCTGCATCGGCTTCAAAACCGGTACGACCAACAAGGCCGGCTCTTGCCTTGTAAGCGCAGTTTCCGTTTCCGGAGATAATGGAATTCACACTATCTGCTGCATAGAGCTTGGTGCCGAAGATATCGTTACAAGAAACAATGTTTCCCAACTGATGTTAACCTACGGAAAAAACGTATACAAAAACGGCGGCGCCTCCTCCATCCCCGAATATACAGAGGATGAAGAAAACACCACCGATGAAATTTTTGTTCCCATAACGGGAGAGCTCCCCAAGTCAGGAGATGAGCTTGCAAGACTACTTATCTGGAGCGCAAGAAACGCCTTCCCCATCCCGGAGCCCGAGCTTATTGAAGTACCTGAAGGCGAGGGCGAATAAGCCTAACCTTCGGGTATCAATATTTTCATCTCATCAAGGAGCTGCTCTGTAAGTCTAAGGAGCTGCTCCTCTTCTTTTTCCACGAGAGTTTCTTTTTCGTAGCTGTAAAGAAAAGCCGGCTTTCCGTAATGATTAAACTTCAAATTCTTTCCGACCTTAAGCATCACATCCGGAACCTTTGCGGCATCAAGCTTTGCATCCGGTTTAAATATAAAGCTTATAACGCCGTCAGAGTTTCTGACCTCTGTGATATAAAGCTTATGAGCCAGAGCACGCATAAGAGAAATACGAAGGAGATTGTCCGCCGGTGCAGGGACACTTCCGAATCTGTCTATAAGTTCATCCCTTATCTCACCCAATTCCTTTTCAGTTTCGATTCCCGCAATACGCTTGTACATATCAAGCTTTTGCTCTTCGTTAAAGATATACTTCTGGGGTATATAAGCGCTGACGCCTATATTTATAACAGTGTTGAAAGACTCGTCTATCGTAATGCCCTTCATCTTTGAGACCGCTTCGTTCAGCATCTTGCAATACAGCTCATATCCCACAGCCTCCATATGGCCGTGCTGGGTCTTTCCGAGAAGATTTCCGGCTCCCCTGATCTCCAGATCGCGCATCGCTATCTTAAATCCGCTTCCGAGGTCGGTAAACTCTCTTATAGCTTCAAGCCTCTTTTCCGCTACTTCCGTAAGGATCTTGTTCTTGCTGTACATAAGGAAAGCGTAGGCAACCCTGTTGGACCTTCCGACTCTTCCTCTTAGCTGATAGAGCTGTGAAAGGCCAAATCTGTCGGAATCCTGGATTATAAGTGTATTGACATTGGAAATATCCATTCCCGTTTCGATTATGGTGGTGGAAACAAGGACATCGATCTCGCCGTTTACGAAATCGTACATGATATCCTCCAGTTCCCTCTCGTTCATCTGACCATGGGCATATGCGACATTTGCATCAGGGACCATATCCTGTATCTTTGCCGCCACCTCCGCTATCTGGTTTACCCTGTTAAAGACATAATAAACCTGTCCGCCGCGGCCAAGTTCCCTTGTTATCGCTTCTCTTACAAGCTCATCGTTATGTTCGCAGACAAAGGTCTGTATCGGCAGTCTGTCATTAGGCGCCTCCGTTAAAAGGCTCATATCCCTTATTCCCACAAGGCTCATATGAAGAGTCCTTGGGATAGGTGTGGCAGATAACGTCAAGACATCAACATTCTCTCTTAGCTTTTTGATCTTTTCCTTATGTCCTACGCCGAATCTTTGCTCCTCGTCTATGATAAGGAGTCCAAGATCCTTGTAGGTTACATCTTTTGATAATAACCTATGGGTACCGATAACGATATCAACCTGGCCCTTTCTAAGATCCTCCACTACTTTCTTTATCTCGGAAGCAGTCCTGAAGCGGCTTAAAAGTTCAACCCTTACCGGAAAGTCCTTCATACGCTGCACAAAGGTATTGTAGTGCTGCTGCGCAAGGATCGTGGTAGGTACAAGGTAGGCGACCTGTTTGTTCTCCTGTACGGCTTTAAAAGCGGCTCTGATGGCGATCTCTGTTTTGCCGAATCCGACGTCCCCGCAGATCAGTCTGTCCATAATACGTCGGCTTTCCATATCCGCCTTTGTATCGGCGATGGCTGCCTTCTGGTCCTCGGTCTCCTCGTAGGGGAACATCTCCTCGAACTCCTGCTGCCAGACAGTATCCTTACCGTACATAAAGCCTTCGGTCTGCTGCCTCTTAGCGTAGAGTTCAACAAGGTCCTGGGCGATCTCGTCAACAGCCGCTCTGACCTTTCCTTTTGTGCGTTCCCACTCCTTGGTACCCAGCTTATTGATCTTCGGAACCTTTTCCGCATCCGCCGAGGCGTACTTTTGTATCTCATCAAGCTCTGTTGCAAGGACATAAAGAACACCGCCGTCCTTGTACTCAAGCCTTATATAATCCCTTACGATATGGTCGGACTCGACTTTCTCTATACCCTTATATATACCGAGTCCGTATACCTCGTGGACAACATAGTCGCCGGGCTTTAAATCCTCAAGGGAGCTTATCTTGGTTCCCTGAAGATTAACCTTTCTTCTTCTCTTTTTCCTGCGCTCAGCCCCGAATATATCGGTTTCCGCAAGAACGACAAACTTGATCAAAGGATATTCAAATCCCTTTGAAATACGACCGTAGGAAACGAGCACCTCGCCCTGTGCTATCTCTCTGTCCTCATCCTCTGAATAAGCCGCAGGGATATCCATGTTCCGGATTTCTTCCGCAAGCCTCTTTGCTCTCGTTCTCGAAGGCGAGAGGAGGAGTACCGAATACTTTTTCTTTCGATAACCTTCAAGGTCTTTGGAAAGAGCCTCAAAGCTTCCGTTGTATGAGGCTATGTTTCTGGCACCGATGTCATATTTGTAATCTGCCTCAAAATATCCTAACCCCGGAGACAATGTGGACATAGCTATAGCGTTACATCCCGAAATACACTCCGCTATCTCCTCGCCGCTGCAAAGAAGATTAAGCTGCCCGGGAAGACAATATCCCATTTCCAGTCTGTGCTTATAGCTTTCGGTAAATTCATACCATACCGCTTCGGCCTGTTCCTTAAGTCTTGCAGGCTCCTCAAGGAATATAAAAGCCTCTTTTCCCGTTATCTCCGAGATCCACTGCGGCAGCGACATTATCTCGGCATTTTCATTGTCCTCATAAAAATACTTTATATAACTCTCAAGGTTAACCTTAAGTCCAAGTTCTAATGCCTCTTCTTTAAGAGTCGCCATTATCTTTGAAAGCCGGTGTGCCTCTTCGGTCTTAAAACTATCGCGGAGTTTTTTCTCCTGTTTTTCTCCTTCGGCGCAGATTTTCTCAATTCCGGCTCTTAATTCATCATCCGAAAGTATAAACTCTGTCGCAGGATAGATGCAGACTTCCTCTAAGTTTTCCATTGACCTCTGGGTAAGAACATCGAAGGACCTGATGGACTCTATATTATCTCCCCAAAGCTCTATACGATAAGGGTTTTCCTCTGTAAGGTCAAATATATCGATTATATCTCCGCGCACAGAAAACTGCCCCGGGCCTTCTACCTGCGGCATTTTCTCGTAGCCCAGGCTGACAAGGTCACGGGAGAGCTTTTTCGTATTGATCTCTGTATCAGGTGACAGTTCGATGCAGGATTCTTCCCTGGCTCTTACTGCGACAGGGTTCATTAATGCAGCGTAGGTTGTTACGATAGTAACCTTATCCCCTTCATAAAGGCGGCGCAGCGTGCTTACTCTTTCCCTTGTAAGCTCGTTTCCGTGGATGTCCGCCTGGAAAAAAATAAGATCCTTGGCAGGGAAAAAGCAGGCCCCGGAATCGTAGAAAAGATACTCCTCGTACAATTCCCTGGCCTTGATATCATCGTAAGTCACTATCAGCGTAATCTTTGAGTCCGCGGAAAGCGCTCTCATAAGGTGTAGCTTTTGAGCATCTACGCAGCCGCTTAAAGCAATGATGCCTTTATTCTTTTTTCTTTTTAAGACGTCCTTAATGCTTTGAAAATCGGACAGTCCCTCAAGTGGAGAAAATAATGCTTTCATTTTACTTTTTCTTTGTATTAAACTTATTCATAGCGGTTTCCGTACCGCTTTCAATAATAGTCTGTGCGGCGGATACAGCGTTATTTATAGCTTCCGTAAAGGTTTCAATATCCTTTTTATCTATTCCGCCAAGAACATGGGAAACAAGGTCTCCCCCAACCCTTTTGGCTCCGACACCAACACGGATTCTTATAAACACCTCACTTCCGAGGTGGCTGATTATATTCTTAAGCCCGTTATGCCCTCCGGCGCTTCCTTTAGGTCTGATGCGGAGCTGTCCCACATCAAGATCGATATCATCGGATATAACGATAAGCTCGCTTTCCGGGTCTGCTTTGTAGTAATCAACAACCTCACGGATGCTTTCACCGCTTAAGTTCATATATGTCTGAGGCTTAACAAGCACAACCTTTTCCCCGGCAAAGGTACCCTTTCCTATAAGCGCTTTATGCTTTTTCTCAGTAACCCTGATACCCGCTTTGTCAGCGATTGCATCTATAACCATAAACCCGGCATTATGCCTCGTTTTTTCATATTCTTTACCCGGATTTCCGAGACCGGCAATAATATACACTTTTTCTTCCTCCTGTTTTTCCGTAGCTAGATTTTACTATAAAAAAATTTTTTAGTACAGTAAAAAGCAAAAAACAGAAAAAGAAACCGGAGCCAAGCTCTTCCTTCCCTTTCTGTTTTCTTTACTCTTATTCAATTGTAAGTACCTGCCGTTCCCAAGCAGGATTTTCTTTACGACTCTTTCAGTTTCGAACCGCTGCCTTAGTTATCCTCTGCATTTTCGTATGCTTCGAGGATGATTTTCTGTATTTTCTCTCTCGTTGCTGAATTAATCGGATGTGCGATGTCGCGATATTCACCGTCTGCTGACTTCTTGCTGGGCATTGCGATGAATAATCCTCTTTCGCCTTCAATCACCTTGATATCATGGATTACAAACTCATCCTCAAGAGTAATTGATACTACTGCACGCATTTTACCTTCTTTGGTAGTCTTGCGAACTCTAACATCCGTAATTTCCATTCCGTACTACTCTCCTGTATTTATTTTTTATTAGAGCATTTACATGCCCCCTTAATCACAAACCGACCGGGCGCTTTTTAAGACGTCGGTCGGTTCTATGATGTAAGCAAAATTTAAATTGTGTACCGCTCGTTCCTCTCAACCACGATTTTTACGCCGTTATCGCCTTTGTAATAGGAACCGGCCTTAATAGTACTGTGACTTTCTATGATACAATTTTCTATTGTTACGTTATCCGCAATATAGACATCGTTAAGAATAATTGAATTCTTGATAGTCGTATTATTGCCGATGTAGCTCTTTTTAAAGATGACCGAATCCTCGATCACTCCATTTACGATACAGCCACTGGATACTAAGCTGTTACTAATGGCTGCACCTGGATTATACTTCGCCGGAGGCAAATCGTCAACCTTTGAGTAAATATCCGGGTGTGACCTGAAGAAGTAATCTCTTACTTCCTTCTTGAGGAAGTCCATATTTGTATTGAAGTAATCATCGACTGCTGCGATGTTTCTCCAGTACTCTGTGGTCTTGTATCCGTATATTCTCTTGATATCCTTGTATCTTATCAGGATATCTCTTACGAAATCATAACGGTCTTCCTGAGCGCTCTTTTCGATCATCTCGATGAGCTGTCTGCGGCGGATAACATAAACTCCGCAGGAGACGATAGTTGATTTAGCCTGCAGGGGCTTTTCCTCGAACTCCTCAATACGATTATCTTCGTTCATTGTGATGGTTCCGTATCTCTCGATTGCGGATCCTTCGGGAAGTTCCGAGCAAACCACTGTAATATCAGCTTTCTTGTCTATATGGTATTCCAAAACCTTATTGAAATCCATCTTATAAACGCAATCACCATTGGCTATTACAACATATGGCTCATGACTCTTTTTTAAGAAACTGATATTTTGATAAATTGCATCTGCCGTTCCACGGTACCAGTTACTGTTCTCAGCGGTAACAGCAGGAGTAAGTACGTAAAGTCCGCCCTGCTTACGTCCGAAGTCCCACCATTTGGATGAATTAAGGTGTTCATTAAGGCTGCCTGCATTGTACTGTGTAAGTACCGCAACCTTTTGAATATGGGAGTTGGACATGTTACTTAATGTAAAGTCTATACTTCTGTAGCTTCCGGCTATAGGCATTGCGCAAACCGCTCTTTTCTGTGAAAGAACATCCATGCGATGATTGCTTCCGCCGGCTAAAATAATACCGATTGCTCTCATGGTTAATCACCTACCTTAATCAATGTTTTTCCACTGGGCAAAACGCCGTCCGGATAATCGGCCGCTGTGGTTTCGCCAAAGACAACAGAGTTCTTGCCGACCGATACGCCATCCGGGATTATACTCCGTTCTCCGACTGTGACTATTCCGTGATTATAAATATGAGGAGCGGTATCATTCTCAACTTCCTCGCCTATACCGAGCTTTACGTTATTACCTATCACGGTATCCTCGGCAACGATTGCTTTGTAGAGTTCACTGCCATCGCCTATCCTCGTCTGGTTCATAATGATCGAATCTCTGACGACGGCGCCCTTGCCAATGGTTACTCCGCATCCTATTACCGAATTGTAAACTTCTCCGTATATTTCAGATCCTTCTCCGATTATACTCTTTTCAACTTTACTCTCTTTGGAGAAATACTGAGGAGGCTGGATCTCGGATTTTGTGTAAATCTTCCAATACTCTTCGTAAAGGTTAAACTCCGGAACGATGTCGATAAGTTCCATATTGGCTTCCCAATAGGAGTTTAAGGTTCCTACATCCTTCCAATATCCGTTGAACTCATAAGCATAAAGCAGCTTGCCCTTTTCATGGCAATACGGGATAACATGCTTACCAAAGTCGAGATTTGGTTGATCCTTTAGGGCTGTGAATGCAGCTTTAAGGGTTTTCCAGGTGAAGATGTAGATGCCCATACTTGCGAGATTACTGCGAGGATGTGCCGGCTTTTCTTCAAAGTCTGTAATTCTCTTGTTCTCATCGGCTATCATGATTCCGAATCGGCTCGCTTCCTCCATAGGAACCGGCATAACCGCAATAGTTACGTCAGCCTTGTTAGCCTTATGGAAATCAAGCATAACCTCGTAATCCATCTTGTATATATGGTCTCCGGAAAGGATAAGAACATAATCCGGATTAAAGCTTTCCATATATTCAATGTTCTGGTAAATAGCGTTAGCCGTACCGGTATACCACTCGCTGTTTTCACTCTTTTCATAGGGAGGAAGAACGCTGACACCGCCGATATTACGGTCCAGATCCCACGGAATTCCGATTCCGATGTGGGTGTTCAAACGAAGAGGTTGGTACTGAGTAAGTACTCCGACAGTATCTACACCGGAGTTGATACAACTAGATAGCGGAAAGTCAATGATCCTGTATTTTCCGCCAAATGCAACCGCAGGTTTTGCAACTTTTGATGTTAATACACCAAGACGGCTGCCTTGTCCGCCAGCCAGAAGCATGGCAATCATTTCCTTTTTAACCATACACCCTCCAGTTCTCAGGTTCGTTTTTTAGCGCCCCGAAGAACTCTAATAAATATGGAGATATTATAACACTATTTAGGAATATATGGAATAATTTACACAAAACCTTTTGAATTTTTGTGAATTTTCTATCTAATTTATACAATTTTTAGCCAAATTGACTAAAGATTAGCTCAATTATATACAGAAACGCTCTAAATATGTTTCAAATTTTTGACAACTATTACCACTTTATTACTTTTCTAAGGGTTTTTCCGAGGCCAAGAGCTAAGGCGATCTTTGCAAGATCCGGAATAATAAAAGGAAATACGCACCAGCCGAGAGCTGTTGCAAGTGTGATGGCATCCTTTGTGCGGGCGTATACTACCATAAACCAAACTGTTCCGAATGCATAGCAAACAAGAAGTCCAAGGACCATTGCTACAATTTCTACCCAAAGTTTTCTACCCAAAAGGGAAGTTAAAAGCCAGAATACAAGTGCAGAAAAAATAAATCCGATAATATAACCGCCGGTTGTTCCGATAAGTGCTCCAAATCCGCCCTTAAATCCTGCAAATACCGGTACTCCCACTGCTCCGAGGAGAATATAGATAAGTACAGAGATCGTTCCCTTTTTACCGCCGAGGAAATAAACCGCAAAAAATACCGCAAATGTCTGAAGTGTAAAAGGTACGGTTGTAGGAATGGAAATCCATGAACATACAGCCATAAGTGCTGCGCATACCGCTATGAACACAAGGTCGATAGTTCTGAATTTACTGTCGTTGTTTGTTTTTGTTAATGCTTTTGCTTCGCTCATTTTTTAATTTCTCTCATTCTTTCATATTAAATTGTTAACCAGACTCTAGAAAAAAGGTTATCAATCCCTAAGATAATAACATTAGGGAAAAGTATTGTCAACCTTACATTCCGTTTATAGTTAACAAAAGGCAGGTGCTAAGCACCTGCCCTATGTTCATGCATTAATATCTATAAAATATTCTATTATCCAAGCTCACCGTTTTTGTATCTTGTAACGATGTTCTGGATTCTCTCGTTAGGATTGAGGAGATCGGAGATCGATGAATCGTGGTTCAAGGTATCGATGATGTATGCGATGTACTTGCTGAGGTCGCAATTAATGTACCACTCGCGCTCTAAGAGCTCGGGAGTCTGGTAAATAAGGTTCGTAGTAAGTACTCTTGTAATAAGTCCCTCTTCAAATGCCTTGTCAAACTTATCAAGTCCGCTTGTAAAGAGACCGAATGTTGCAAATACAAAGATACGATTTGCCTTTCTCTCTTTAAGTGCAGCGGCTACCTCAAGTACGCTCTCACCGGATGAAATCATATCATCGATAATGATCATATCCTTTCCTTCAACATCGCTTCCGAGGAATTCATGTGCAAGGATAGGATTTCTTCCGTCAACGACTCTTGTATAATCGCGTCTCTTGTAGAACATACCCATATCAAGGCCAAGTACGTTGGCAATATAGATAGCTCTCTTCATTCCGCCTTCATCGGGGCTGATAACCATCATATGGTCGGCATCGATCTGAAGTCCCTTATAATTCTTAAGGAGTCCCTTAATAAACTGATAAGCGGGCTGAACAGTCTCAAATCCGTTAAGAGGAATAGCATTCTGTACTCTGGGATCATGCGCATCAAAGGTAATGATGTTATCTACGCCCATCTTAACAAGTTCCTGAAGCGCAATGGCACAGTCAAGAGACTCTCTTGCTGTTCTCTTATGCTGGCGGCTCTCGTAGAGGAACGGCATAATTACTGTAATTCTTCTTGCCTTACCGCCGACTGCAGCGATGATTCTCTTTAAATCCTGATAGTGATCATCAGGTGACATATGGTTCTCATGGCCGCAAAGTGAATAGGTCTGAGAATAGTTAAGTACATCAACAAGAAGGAAAAGGTCGGTACCGCGAACAGACTCCAATATCTGTCCCTTTGCTTCTCCGGATCCGAATCTGGGTACCTTTGCCTCTAAGATATATGTATCTCTCTGATATCCTGCGAAAGCAAGGGAGCCTTTGTGCTCACTTTCACGCTCGGCGCGCCACTTTACAAGGTAAGCATCAACCTTGTCTCCAAGTTCTCTGCATCCTTTAAGAGCTATAATTCCAAGCGAGCCTACGGGTATAGTCTCAAGGTTTCTCTTTTCTTCACGATTGCCCATTAGATAAATTCTCCTGTATAAACAAACTGTTAACGATTATTTACCCCGGTCCCCCAAAGACCTTTGCCATTATATACGAAGTACCGCTATTTGACAAGCATTCTTGTATCTTTACCTGTAAGTTGCAGGAAAATAAAGTTGCCGGTAAGTCTTGAGAGTACTCTTTCCGAATACCTTTCTCCGAGCTCCCTAAGGTCAAGATTTGTAGAGATGATCGTCGACTTTCTCTTTAAGTTGCGTTCATTAATAAGTCCGAAGAGGGCTGACGCAACAAAACTGTTTGAAAGCTCAGTTCCAAGATCATCGATAATAAGAAGATCGCAATCGTAGAGATTGCCCGTTTCCTCAGCGCTGTCCGCACTGTCTTTCGAAAACTGCTTTTTGGCGAGAATATCAAACAGTGATATGGAACTTAAGTATATCACAGAATGATAGGTTTCGAGAAGTTCCGACGCGATACAACAACTTAAAAAGCTTTTTCCCGTACCGACCGTACCGTTAAACAAAAGGTTCTTATACTCGGTATCAAAGGTCTCAACAAAGTTTTTACAAACGCTTGCGGCGGTCTTTAGCCTCTCTAAGTCCTCACCCTCCTGGTAAGAGAAACTGAGCTTTGAAAAGTTTTCAGTCTTAAGAAGCTGCCGGATTCCCGACTGGTTATAAAGGATATTTATCTCCCTGTCTTTGAAACAATGGCATTTATATCTGGTTCCATCCGGTTCGTAGACATATCCCGTATCCTTGCAATACTTGCAGTCGTATATCGGCTCGAAATCCTCATTGGAAAGACCGTTGCTCTCTAAAAGAGCCATACGGTTTACCAAAAGCTCCGTAACCTCATTCTCAATATCTTCTATCTGTTTCTCATCCGCGCCTTCCATCTTAAGTCTCGCTTCCCGGACCTTAAGCGTAACCGCTCTGTTTTCCCAGGCCTTTATCTCCGGGAACTTCGCGTAGAGCATCTTTTGTTTCTCGGCGGTAGCTCTGGCGTTGCGGTTTCTGATCCGGTCGTACTCGCGCATTATGGAATCGTATTGTTCATTAGTCAGTGACATTTTTGACCTCTGTATTAATTGGCGTATATTCTCTTAGCCAGCTCGTCGTAATCGATATCGTTCTGTTTGAAATTACCGAAGCTTCCCGCAAGGTTCTTTCTTGCAGATGTATCAGTAGTGTATGTCGTTCCGCCGGAAGCCTGCTTTCTTTCCGTCTGCTGGTGCTTCTTGAATTCCTCATCAACCTTTTTAACGTCTTCAAGAGTATTTATGTTTTGCTCTTTCCACCTGTTTAAAATGCCCTGAACATAGCTGAATCTGTTGTTGTCGGTGGAAAGTACCGCTCTATCGCAGGCTTCCATTATAAGAGCGTCGGAAAATCCGTCTTTCTTTCTCCAGCCCGTGATAAACTCCATCTCCTTTACGGTAGGTGAGCTGTTCTTTCCGAGCCTCTTCATTATATCATAAACGCCCTTGTCGTATCTTTGGCTTCCGTTTTTGGCCTGTTCGGGAGTTTCGATACCGCTCTGTTTCCAACCAATGGCTACTTTTTCGGCGTATCTGAAATCCTTCTTTCCCTTCTCGGCGCAGTACTGAAGGAGATAATCCACGAGATCGTCGGAAAACTCAAGAGTCTGGCTTATATAGCAAAGGGTCTGCAGATCCGACTGGGTAACGGGCTTTCCAAAATACATCTGCGCAAGGAAAACCAGCCCGTTTCCTCCTTCATTAGAGAAAACAGTCAGTTCTTTTGCACCAAAAGAAGGCTTAATAGGAATTGCGACAGCTTCCTCATTTACTTCTTCAGCCTTTACGCCTTCAGCCTTTACGATCTCCCCGGGCTTTTCAGCAGTCTTAGCAGGCGCCGGGCTCTGAGCGGGGGCCTTAACAGACTTATGGGTAGATTCAACGGTAGGACCTTTTAGATCTTCCTTGCAGAGATTTACAAGGTGCACTCCGCAGATATTATTATCCCCATCGTAATCGATGGTAAGAACGCCCTTCTTCTCCCAGTACTTAAAAGCACGTATAACGTCTTTTTCGGTATGATTAAACCTGTCGGCTATATCTCCGAGACTGGTCTCAAGATGCGCATTAAGCATACGCACAAGGTAGAGATATACCTTGAGCTGTGCATCATTGGCCTCAGTCATATATTCATCTATAAATCTGTTGGAAACAATCGTAGCTCCGATATAACTATCCTGAAAAACTGTGAAACCGGACATCTGACAAACCCCCGGACGTAATAATGATTTTGCTCTTTTCTTTCGCAATTAAGTCCTTCATATATATAGCATACGAGGGCTTCATAAATAAATAGACAAAGTGACTATTTGGTTTTTGAGGGAAATAAATCGGACACTTGGTGGATGCTGTGGATTATGTGGATAATATGTGACTAAGTTGTCACTATGCACCTCTCAAATCTGTTAACAGTCAAAAGCAGGTCAAAAAAACAGCTCACAAAAATATCCACAGATAACAAAAAAATATCCACAAATCGGTTTAGTCAAATCTTTAAAACCGTTTGTGGATATTGTGGATTATCACTTGCCCATAACGAGCGCATCGCCGATTTTATTGGCTTCTCCCGCGCCCATGGTTATCACCAGATCACCCTTTGTGCAATTTTTCAGAAGGAAATTTTCAATTTCCTTAAAATCCGGAATATAGTAACTCTCAGTTCCTTTTTTACTTAAAGCGTCGCAAAGATCCTTAGAGCTTATTCCGAGATTATCCTTTTCTCTTGCTGCGTAGATATCCGGCATTATCACCACATCCGCAGCGGAAAGCTCATTTACAAACTCATCGAAAAAGCTTCTGGTACGGGTATAGGTGTGAGGCTGAAATACAACGTAAAGCTTATTGTACTCGATCATCGATGCCGCTTTCATGGTAGCGTGTATCTCCGTGGGATGGTGTGCGTAATCGTCGACTATGGTAAATCCGTTAACCTCTCCCTTGTATTCGAATCTTCTGTCAGCTCCCGTAAACCTGTTTAAAGCACAGGCTCCGGACTGGTACTCTGTGTTTACGATATCTCCGACGGCAAGTGCAGCGAGAGCGTTTGTGATATTATGCTCTCCGGGAACCTTTAAGGATATCTTTCGCATTCCCCTTTTGTTTATCTCATCAAACTCGGCACATCCCAGTCTGTTAAAGCTGATGTTTTCAGCCTTATAATCCGTAGGATTTCCGTATACATCCTTGCCCTTTGCAGAGAAGGTCACAACTCTGCATTTAAGGTCCTTTGTGATCTCACGGTAATCTTCGATATCTCCGCAGATAACAAGGGCCCCGTCGTCGGGTAAAAGATTCGCAAATTCCCTGAAGGATTTTCTGATATCGTCAAGGTCTCTGAAAAAGTCCAGATGGTCCTCCTCGATATTCATAATAACTCCAATCTTTGGAAGAAAATGCAAAAAGCTGTTTGTGTACTCGCAGGCCTCTGCTACAAAGTATTTATGCCCGCCTACTCTCGTGTTTCCTCCGATGGATTTAAGGACTCCTCCGTTGTTGATAGTGGGGTCGAGTCCCGCCTCAAGAAGGATCTCGCTAATCATTGATGTTGTTGTTGTTTTACCGTGAGTTCCGCTGACAGCGATGGGAACACTGTAATTACTCATCATCTGTCCCACAAGCTCTCCTCTCGAAACAGATTTAAGACCAAGCTCCTTCGTAGCAATGTACTCCGGATTGTCGGGACCTATCGCGGCGGTAAAAACAACACAGTCTATGTCCTTTGTAATATTTTCTTTTTTCTGGCCGTAGTATACCTTTACGCCTTTTTTCTCAAGGGCCTCGGTAATAGGGCTTTTATCCCTGTCAGATCCAAGTACCTCAAATCCGGCGTCAACAAGGATCTCCGCCAGTCCGCTCATACTGATTCCGCCTATTCCGGCGAAAAATATTTTTCCGGGGTGAGAAAAATCAAGCTTATAGTTCTCTTCTGAAGACATTTTTTAACCTCTATCTACTCCAATTTTGTATAGGTGATGAAATTGTTTCCGTAATCCTCGAACAATTCCGCCGCTTTATCGTAGGACATCTTATCAAGAGTACCGGTTACAGGATTAAGCAGTACAACTATTTCCGTTGTGTCGTTATAACCTACGATCAGTAAAGCGTCATTCTCCCCCGTCAAAGTAAGTACCGGCGTTTCAATATTAACATAGTACAGCATCATGTCAAGTTCACAATCCGTTAAATCCAGAATCTTGCAATTCTCCAGATTGTCCTCAAGTATCTGCAGTACTGTGTTTCCTTCATCTAAAAGATACTGGGAATTTCTTATAACTCCCTCATTCTCCAGAAGTGCATCCAGACAGACTGCCAAAGTTGTCTCTCCCTCTTCACAGCCCCTGCCTTCAATCGACATTATCTGGTTTTTAGAGCTTCTCGGAGTCCTCTTCCAGATTATATCACCTTTTTCGTCTATAACCCAGCCGGCTTTTAAATTGGCAAGCTCGATGGCATTGGAAGCCACATTGTAGATGTCGGCAACTCCGTATGCATCGTAAACCACATATCTCTTAAGCTTTTCAATCTCTAAAGCAAGATCTCTTCCTCCCTCGTATACCACTTCTTTCGGAGTAGCAACCTTTAAAAGAGTACTGTTTACCTCCGAAGGGAGCTGAAGCTGAACGTATGTCTTGTATATATCAACAACTGCAGTGGCATCAGTGACATTTACTCCGCTGCTCATATCCTCTGCTGTAATATAGTCTGTCTTTTCCTCTTTTACCTTACCCTTTTCGTCTATAGATACGCGTTTCAGGGTAAGCTGATTGTCGTTTAATTCTACGCTTACAACATACAGCCCTTCATACTGATAGTTCTTGATAAGAGAACCTTCCTCGTCGCAGATGACGATCCTGTACATCGGGAAGAAAAGGCGGCCCGAGCTTTCCCTTCGAACGTCCCGGATATGGGCTATTCCGTAGATTACATCCGGTCCTATAAATCCCAGGGATCTTATGCAATCTCCCTCCGGAACATTTATCTCTTTATCCTTTTCCGACTTAAGGTTCGTAAGTGTAATACTTCTCGATAGCTGTGAGTCCTCGTAAGCGCTGCGGCTGATAAGGATTCGATGGTCATAGCTCGTAACCAGCGTATCATCGCCCCCAAGGTCGTTTCGCACTGTGTAGCTCTTGTCCTCGAGATCTACGCAATATACCTTGTTTTCCAGAGCAAGGAAAAGATGCTCCTCTCTGTTAAGATACAAAAGCGTATCAAGCTCGGCAGCCAAAATACCCCAGGATCTCTCGTAGGGAATATATATGAGTTCCTCTATAGTGTTAAGCTTTCCGTCAAAGTTGTATACTTCTATGCCTACCTCGCCTTCATGGCGTCCGCTGTTCATATATCCGTAGACGGCAAATTTGATTGTTCCGCTTTCATCAATATCAAGGATCTTTATGCCATGAGCGCTTCGCATGGCTCTTTCGTCAAAATCATCATTTCCGGAAAAAGCAAATACTCTTGTTAGCTTATTTTCTTTAGCCTGGTAAGAATACAGTCTTCCCGAATAGATAAAGGCAACCGTATTTCCGTCCTCGCTCTCGGAGTACTCCACTCCTCTGTCCGCGATTCCGAGAACGATCTTATCGTTAACGCAAAGGTTCTTCTCATCCGGGAGCTGCTCCATAGTTCTTTGATAGTCGATAAGGAGCATCCTCTCTTTTCCGGTCTTGATACGGAAATACTCGGTTAGTCTGTAATACACCCTGTCCTTTTCATCCCCGGAAAAGACAATATAGTCCGTTGTTACCTCCGCCATCTGGTCGGATATTTCCTTGATCTCGATATCGGGCTCTTCTGTCTGGGTCAGGCCTAAATCACCATAGGTTATCTGATCGAGACTGGAATGTATGTCTACGCTGGCGAAGGATGAGTTATCATTAAGGGATGAATTTGTCTCTAAATATTTTCTTATCTCCGAGGCATTTTCTTTGTCAAAGAGCTTGTCGTGAAAGTACTGCACAAACTCTAATTTTTCGTCGCATTCAAGCTCGTCACCCCAGATAATATCGGTATAGTAGTAATAGTTTTTATCCTCTTCATCGGTCAAAACTATCTCCAGAGAATACAAAACATCCTTTGTCAAAAGGTCTTTCAGTGAAAGTTCGAGACTTAAATACTCCTCGGATTTTTTAATCTCCGGAAGGTCCCCGTACTCAACCAGTCTATCACCATCGGTTGTCCTTACTTCGTAGGAAACTTTTCTTATATCTTTAGAGTATGTCTTTACTCTAAAGGACAGCTTACGGTCGCTCGAAAGAACCGTAACATTTTCTCCGGCCTCGCTTACGTTTCTTTTATCTACATATCCAAAGAGCTTATTGTAGGAAAAATCTCCCCGGATCATACTGATAACAGGCAAAGTGGCCGGTTCCATGTCCATTGTTATATTGTCTATATCTCTGTTCAGGATCTCGGAAGCTATAAACAAAGTAGCGATAAACACGCTTATAAAGACAAATATACGTATTAAGTTTTTCCTTATTACGGAAAAGTTCATTGATCGTCACCTTTTGTTTCGGTCGTTTTTCTTAACAGTTAAAGTCTGCAATTTTCCGTTAAGAAAATAAAGGCGCCCCTGGCGGGCGCCTTTAGGCTTATTAGATTGTATCACACAATCCTTTATTTTAAAACATTAATTCGTGCCATAGCTCTCTGAAGCGCAGTCTCCGCCCTTGCAACATCAAGGTCCTCGTATCTGTTCTTCAGTCTTTCCTTGGCACGGGCAAGCGCTTCGTTTGCACGCTTTTCATCAATCTCGTCGGGCCACTCGACAATTTCCGCAAGAATAGAGATAGCATCCGGCAGAATCTCAGCAAAACCTGAGTGCAGTGCGGCAATCCTCTCTCCGTCTTTTTCATGGATGCGAAGGATGCCGGGCTTAACGATTACCGTAAGAGGAATATGACCCGGATAAACTCCGATTTCTCCCTCGGTCGTATTAAATTCTACCATTTGGGCTTCTCCCTCATAAAACACTCTCTCGGGTGTTATTATGCGGAGGTTGAACATATTGTCAGCCATATAAACTCCTTTTTAAACCGGCAGGTTGAAAGACACTTGCAGCATCTTACCGATGGCTATAGCAATAATTATTTATTGTTGTTATTGTACTTCTCTACCACATCATCGATGGTTCCCACGCTCATAAAGTAGCTCTCAGGAATCTCGTCATGCTTTCCTTCAAGGATTTCCTTGAATCCGCGGATAGTCTCTGAGATAGGAACGTACTTTCCTACAAGTCCGGTGAACTGCTCTGCTACGAAGAAAGGCTGTGAAAGGAAACGCTGTACCTTTCTTGCTCTTGATACAACGATCTTATCTTCTTCGGAAAGCTCGTCCATACCGAGGATCGCGATGATATCCTGGAGCTCTTTGTAACGCTGAAGGATTTCCTGTACGCCGCGGGCCGTTTCGTAATGCTCCTGTCCTACGACTCTGGGATCGAGGATTCTCGAAGTAGACTCAAGAGGATCTACAGCGGGGTAAATACCGAGCTCTACGATTGAACGGGACAAAACGGTTGTCGCGTCAAGGTGTGCGAATGTAGTAGCGGGCGCAGGGTCCGTAAGGTCATCCGCAGGAACGTATACAGCCTGTACGGATGTGATGGAACCGTTTCTGGTTGATGTAATTCTCTCCTGGAGAGCACCCATCTCGGTCTGAAGTGTAGGCTGGTAACCTACGGCCGAAGGCACACGTCCGAGAAGCGCCGAAACCTCAGAACCTGCCTGAGTGAAACGGAAGATGTTGTCGATGAAAAGAAGCACGTCCTTTCCACCTTTGTCACGGAAATACTCCGCCATTGTAAGTCCCGTAAGACCTACTCTCATTCTTGCTCCCGGGGGCTCGTTCATCTGACCGAAGACCATGGTGGTCTTATCGATAACTCCGGACTCGCTCATTTCATGATAAAGATCGTTACCTTCACGGGTACGTTCTCCTACACCGGTGAATACCGAATATCCGCCGTGCTCTGTAGCGATGTTACGGATAAGCTCCTGAATAAGAACTGTCTTTCCTACTCCGGCACCTCCGAAGAGTCCGATCTTACCGCCCTTCTGGTAAGGGCAAAGAAGATCGACTACCTTGATACCGGTCTCGAGAAGCTCAGCCTCTGTGGACTGCTCTTCGAATGAGGGTGCAGCCCTGTGAATAGGCTCGTAGTCAACTCCTTCGGGAGCCGGCTTGTTGTCGATAGGCTGTCCGAGTACGTTGAAGATACGGCCAAGTGTTTTTTCTCCTACCGGAACCGAAATAGGAGCTCCGGTGGCAATAGCTTCCGTTCCGCGGACAAGTCCGTCGGTAGGGCCCATGGCGATACATCTTACGGTATCATCACCAAGGTGCTGGGAAACCTCTACTACAAGTTCCCCTCCATCCCGCTGAGGAATGCGTATTGCTTCGTTAATTTCAGGAAGCTTACCCTCATCAAAGCGGATATCAAGGACCGCTCCGATGATCTGGGTTACTTTTCCTTTATTCTCTGCCATTTATAACCTCATTTCCGCCGCTTAAGCGGCATAAACTGATTATCCGATTGCTTCCGAGCCTGCGATAATCTCCGTAAGTTCCTGTGTGATGGATCCCTGACGGGCTCTGTTGTACTGGAGCGAGAGCTTGTCGATCATCTCTTCCGCATTGCTGGTCGCATTGTCCATGGCCTGCATACGGGCTCCGTTCTCACTGGCGATAGCTTCTTTCAGTCCGCCGTATATCAGACTGCTGATATACTTGGGGATGATCATATCTATCGCATCCACATCTTCAGGTTCAAAGTTCATTACCGCCGAAGCCTCGTCCTCGTCCTCTGCCTCTACAGGCAGGAGTTTGATAAGTCTCGGCTCCTGGCTAACGGTATTTTTGAAGAAAGTATATGCAAGGTAGATCTCGCCGATCTCTCCGGCTTCAAAGGATTTAAGAAGCCTGTCGGTAAGCGCGTTTACTTCCGAATATAAGGGATCTTCGATCACTTCCGGCATATCCTCCCTGATAGTGTATCCGTATCTTGCAAAAGCCTCGCGGCCCTTGTTTCCGATAGTATAGATATCAAGGTCTTCTTTCTTAAAAGCATCATTTCTGGTAATCAGTTTTACCACATTGGAATTATAGCCGCCGGCTAAACCTCTGTTGGAAGTTATTACCACCACAGCCTTTCTCTCGGACTCTCCCGGGATAAGGTATCTGTGTTCGATATGTCCGACGCGTGAAAGAATACTGTTCACCGTGCGGAACATACTGTCGAAGTAGTACTGGGATTTCTCTGCAGCCGCTCTGGCTCTCTGGAGCTTAACGGTGGATACAAGCTTCATAGCTTTTGTGATCTGCTGAGTTCCCTGTATACTGGTCTTCCGGCGTTTAATATCACGCATTGATGCCATAATATATTACCTCATCTTTGTGTTTCACGCCTTAAGGAAATCGGCCTTGAACTGTTCGATCGCTTTCTTAAGCTTCTCTTCGATCTCGTCGGAGATAACCTTATCTGTAGCGATTGAATTCGGAACCTCAGGATACTTTGTATCGAGGAACTCGAAGAATTCTTTTTCAAAGCGTGTGATATCCTCAACAGGAACGTCAAGCAGATACTTTCTTGTAACTGCATAGATAATGATAACCTGATACTGAACCGGCATAGGTGAATACTGAGGCTGCTTAAGAACCTCTTTGATTCTTTCACCTTGAGCAAGTTTTTCCTTGGTATCATTATCAAGTTCCGATCCGAACTGCGCGAAGGATGCAAGCTCTCTGTACTGAGCAAGCTCGGTACGGATGGGCGCTGCGATCTTCTTCATAGCCTTGATCTGTGCCGCACCACCTACACGGGATACGGAAAGTCCGGCGTTAACAGCGGGACGGAAACCGGAGTTGAACATCTCTGTCTCAAGATAGATCTGACCGTCTGTGATTGAGATAACGTTGGTAGGGATGTATGCCGATACGTCGCCTGCCTGGGTCTCAATGATGGGAAGGGCGGTAAGAGATCCTCCGCCGTACTCATCGCTCATACGAGCCGCACGCTCAAGAAGTCTTGAGTGGAGATAGAATACGTCTCCGGGATATGCCTCACGTCCGGGTGGACGACGGAGGAGCAAGGAGAGTGTACGGTATGCGGTAGCGTGCTTACTTAGGTCATCATAGATAACGAGCACGTCCTGTCCGCTCTCCATCCATTCCTCACCGATAGCGCATCCGGAATAAGGAGCGATATACTGAAGGGGTGCAAGGTCGCTGGCTGTCGATACAACAACGGTTGTATATGACATTGCGCCAAACTCCTCCAGAGTTTTAACGATGTTTGCTACGGTAGAAGCCTTCTGACCGATAGCAACATAGATACATTTTACATTTTGTCCCTTCTGGTTGATGATGGTATCGATCGCGATCGCGGTCTTACCTGTCTGACGGTCTCCAATAATGAGCTCACGCTGACCTCTTCCGATAGGGATCATAGAGTCGATAGCCTTGATACCGGTCTGAAGAGGGGTATCTACGCTCTTACGGGTAATAACGCCGCTGGCAACTCTCTCAATCTTACGATATTTGGTTGTCTGGATAGGGCCTTTGCCATCGATGGGCTGTCCGAGAGCATTAACTACTCGTCCAAGCATTGCATCGCCTACGGGAACCTCAACTACTCGTCCGGTCGTCTTAACAAGATCGCCTTCGTTGATGTTCCTGGAGTTTCCGAGGAGAACTACACCGACGTTATCTTCCTCAAGGTTTAAGACCATTCCGTAGATGTCTCCGGGGAACTCAAGAAGCTCACCCTGCATAGCGTTCTCAAGACCGTGAACACGAGCAATACCGTCCGCCACCTGAATGACCGTACCTACATCAGCCACATCAAGGGTGGATGCATATCTTTTGATCTGTTCCTTGATGACAGAACTTATTTCTTCAGGTTTTAAATTCATTGCCTTAATAGCACCTTTCTTCCTGCCGGGTTACCCCAGCTGGAGTTCTAATAATTCCTTTGTCAAATCATTCAATCTGCTCTTGATACTCGAATCCACAACACGGTCACCGATCCGGATAACCATGCCTCCGATAAGAGAAGGGTCAACATCATAATGCATCTCGAGAGTGTTGTAATCGGTAGTCTCAAGAAGCTTATCCCTGACCTTGCTCTTACCTTCTAAATCAAGTGCTTTCGGTGTGACCACATAGGCAACACCGATTCCGCGGAATTCTTTCTCTTTCTCGATGAAATAATCAAATATGGCGTCGATTTCCTTGAATCTTTCTTTTTCGACGATTATACGGATAAATCCTGTGATCTCGTCGCTGGTACGCCCTTTAAATACGTCATCGACTACCTTCAGCTTATCCTGCTTAGCTACTCCCGGGTGAAGCATAAGCTGCTTAAACTCGGGATTGGAATCAAGTATCTCGCGCACGGATTGAATTTCCTCAAGCATCTCGGATGCTTTGTCTTCCTCGTGCGCAAGCTCAAATAAAGCTTCGCCGTAGGTTTTGGAAACTAATTTTGCCATGTGCTTTTACCTATTTCCTTAAGCGTGTCTTCTACCAATTTGTCCTGTATGGTGGTATCGATTTTCTCGGATACTACCTTTTCAGCTATCATAGAAGCTACAACGATCATCTCGCGTTTTACTTCATCCATTGCCTTTTGCTTTTCAAGCTCTGCTTCAGTACGGGCATGGGCGATGATTCTGTCAGCCTCGCTGCGGGCCTCCTCGAGAACTCTGTTCTCACCCTCTAAGGCACGCTTTCTGGCGCTGCTTAAGATTTCCTCCGACTCTTTGTCGATGTTCTTAAGCTTATCCTCATACTCCGCCTTAAGTTTCTCGGCCTCGCTCTTTAGATCCGCCGCATCCTGAATTTCGTCATGGATACGTTTTTTACGGTTATTGAGCATCTTACGGGCCGGATTAAACAAAAGAAAACTGAATGCAAAAAACAAAACGAAGATAGCTATTGCGGATAGAAAGAAGTCAGCTCCAAGCTGAAGATCCAGACCAAACAATCTGGATAATGAATCTCCTTCCAAAAGTATCATTCGTTTTCTCCTTTCAATTAAACCTTAATTAACCAACAAGGGGCTTAACGAATAACAGGAGCATTGCAATGAGCAGTCCGTAAAGACCTGTTGTCTCGGCAACTGCCTGTCCGAGAAGCATGGTTGATGTAACGTCACCCTTTGCTCCGGGATTACGTCCAACTGCTGCTGCGGCATGACCTGCAGCGATACCCTGACCTACACCGGGTCCGATACCGGCGATAACTGCCAGACCTGCACCGATTGCTGAGCAACCTAAAATAAAATTCTGATCAAACATTTTTTCCTCATTTCTGCGCTGCTTGGATTTGTTTTTGAGAAAGACGCTTTCAGCGCTTTGCGGCTTTCTCCCGTGAAAATTTGCTTACCTAAAGTAGTAATCTTTACTTGTCGCCTCTTGCATTTGAAATATACGTCATGGTCAGCATACAGAAAACGTATGTCTGGATTGCTCCGGAGAAAAGGTCGAAATACACATGCAGTGCAGCCGGCCATCCTATCGCTATCCACTTAAGCAAGCCGTAGATAAGTGCCATCATAACCGTTCCCGAAAGAACGTTTGCGAAAAGACGAAGGCTCAGTGAGATCGGTACCGCAATATCCGAAATGATATTGATGGGCAGCCATATAGGCAGCCATGGCGGCAACGGAGAACACTTATCTTTCCAAATGTCTATAGGCTTATTATGCGTCCAGGTATTTACATGTATCAGCACAAAGGTGATCACGCCTAACGCAAGAGTCGTTCCGTAGTCGGCTGTGGGGGGCCTTAAGCCCAAAAGTCCTGAAATGTTACTGAACAATATAAAGATGAATATTGTTCCGATGTAGTTGTAAAATTTCGGTGCTGCTCGTCCCATGGTTTTGTCAACCATTCCATCAAGCATCTCAACTATCATTTCAATGGCATTTTGGAAGCCGGTCGGCTCGTCCTTAGCCTTTGCAAGGCATCTGTTGGCGGCGATGGCAAATCCGATCAGGATAAGCATCACTATCAGCAGACAAACATGCGTCGTCGTAATCCACACTTCTCCGAGTCCGAAGAAATTGTACTTGAAAATACCGTGGACCATAAAGTCAATGTCATCGGCAAGCAAAACACAATAGTTCATAGCTTCACCTCCTTACCTTTTTTATAGTAGAGCCCGTATTAAATTGTTTTAGGTCTGTTTTATATTTTCCGCCTCTTTAGCTTCCGTAAGAGCCTTGTACTCCTCCTCTGTCATGGGAACAGGGTCGGTTTCGTTAAAGACGCGGTTATATACTTTGTGGGTCTGCGGTTGTATAAGCGCCCCGACTTTAAGGGACATATATCCTAAAAAGGAAAGGAGCGGATTAAAAAAACCCGTTATACATATAACTGCAAAAGCAGCTACAACCACAGCATATCTTAAAATATATGAAAATGTAATCTTTTTTTTGGCAGCTCCTTCGGGAAAATCCAGAGCTCTGTCAAGGCTTCTGTACATATGAAGAGAAGCAAGAAGGGCAAGTATAGTCCCGATCCAGAGCGAAGCCGAATGAATTCCAAGCTTCCTGCTGAATATACATACCGCTATCTGGCAGACAGCCGTAAAAACTATCATCCCGCTCCAGAGTTCCAAAAGGGTTCTGTTACTTTTTTTAAGAAAGTTAATCATCTACTTTCTCCGGAGTCTTTTCTTCTTTATCGTTTAAACCCGCCTCATCCAAAGACCCTTCAGTACGCCTCGGGCGATTTAAGATATTCCGCTCGGGCTCTTTACTCTTTTCATTTGCAATTTTCATCGCAAGCCGGTAAACAGCCTGAGCGCCGGCTATAGCGCCGACAAAAAAGCATACTATGATAATCCAGGAAGTGTGAAAGTACTTGTCAAGAAAATATCCGCCCGCCGAAAGACCTCCGATGGGTACCAGCATGTATAGAGTGAATTGTGTTATAAGGCTTAAATTTCGGTATATGCTGCTGTTATCTTCCCGCTTTTTTCTTTTCTTTCCGTTATCATCAAGTCTATCAGGCATTTTTCCCCCAGCAACCAAAAATAAAGCATTAAAATATATCGACAATTATAACTAAAAATGCTAAAAAAGTCTATAAAAAAAGCGACACTATGCTATAATTTATAAAAATTGGAGGTCAAAGTATGGAAAAGCTCAAAATATTCAGAAAACGGATAATTCCTGCAGAATGTATCCTCCTTGATAAAGATATTATCGTTGAAAGGACCGACGAGCATATTATCACAAGCTGGCATACAATTCGCCCCAAGGATGAATTTGACCA
>Ga0256405_10002824_pt1 | contig 37876 bp, 24 predicted proteins | sample RumenRJG_02DNA_FD_189096 | JGI IMG/M metagenome (GOLD analysis project Ga0256405, IMG submission 189096) | Bovine rumen microbial communities from Lethbridge, Alberta, Canada - RJG_02 | ecosystem: Host-associated > Mammals > Digestive system > Stomach > Rumen | place: Canada: Alberta...
TCCCTATTTTAATGGGCGGTGTTTGCGAACAATATTTTTGATTATGGGCTTAAATATTGTTCCAACGACTTTTTTAATTTTTTAAATTTAATTTTTAGCTATTTTACTATTTTTCTTTTTCAACGATTTTTATTAATTGCATTTTTGACTAATTTTTGTTATTTAGCTATTTTTACTTATTTTTACTTGTTTTTGTATTGGTTTTTTCTTAGTTTTTAGTTATTTTCACTTTTTTCTATGTTTATTCTCTGTTTTTCTATTTTAAAATCTGATTTTTATTTCAAAAACTTTTATTAATTACTTTAAATAAAAATAATTACATAATCAATTAAATTTTATTAATTATAAAATAAAATTTTAAATGATTTTAAATCTTAGTACGAATTAATAAAATTCTTTTTGAGAAAAAATTATGGAGGATTGCTTTTGAAATTGAAAAAAATTAGCATAATACTGATTATTTTTATAGCATTCATGTCTATTGCTACTGCTAGCGCTATGGATGATAGCCCTTCAGTTTCACTAGATGATTCTTCTAATTATAATGCATCTGATCTTGACTTGAATAGTGCTGATGCTGGTTCAAATCTTCTTTCCAATCAGGATTCAATATCCTCAGCTGATTATGAGGATTCAGCTTCCACATCTCTTGAAGAACTGGAGGGTTCTGATTTGGATTCAGAGTCAGGAGTTATTTCCAGTCATAATGAGGAAAGCGGCAATTCCAATAGTGCGGGTTCAGATTCAAATATCTTGTCCAGTTCAGGTTCTGATGTATTGTCCAGTTCAGGTTCTGATGTATTGTCCAGTTCAGGTTCTGATGTATTGTCAAGCAGCGGTTCAAATGTGCTGAGTGCAAGCGAGTTTGTAATATATGAAAAGGACTATAACACCTACTTCGGCTCAGATGGAAAGGCAAAGGCTTCAATAAACAAGGCTGGAAACATCATCAAGCTTGCTGGAACCTTTAAAAACAAGACTTTCATCTTCACAGTTCCTTTGACTGTGACAAGCTACAACAGCAACACACGTCTTTATGACTGTATTGTAAGCTTTGCAGGTGGAAGCGGCACAAGCTCAAACTATGCCAAGGTCTATGGCCTCAACATATACAGCAATGCAAGCAATGCCTTTCAGCGTCCTTGCATATACATAAACGAGTTCGATTATGCCTATGTCTACAACAATACGGTTTTCAACACAGGCCAGTCAAGCTATGGAATCTATGTATACTATTCTAACCACTGCAATGTCACAAGAAACAATGTTCAAACTCGTGTGGGAATTGGAGGATGCTGGCAGCATGCTGGAATCTGCCTTACAGGATCTCATTACAACTACATAGCCAGTAATAACGTGAAAGTTGAGGATTCAAATGCAATCTACCTTTCCAGCTACAATGGTGCCGATTCAAACAACAACATAATCTTCAACAATACTGTCCGCTGCACCTTAAGCAGCTCAACTCCTTCTGTAACAGGACTCACTCAGCCTTCAGCATGGTGTTATCTCATCCATACAATGGGTGACAACAATACCATAATGAACAACACAATCCTCGACGGATTTGTTGGAATCTATGCCGAAGGCGCTTATAACAGGATAACCGGAAACCATATCTCAGGCCTTCACGGCGCATATATGGAAGGTACAGAAGGCAATGAAGGAGGAGAGACAGCTATTTACAGCAAAACCTATTCCTATGTTGCAAACAACACTATAAGAAACTGCAGCATACATACCGAACGCCTTGCAGGAGGTATTCAGGTATACCAGAACTCAATAGTCATTGACAATTATGTTGAAATAGTGAATAACGGCTATGCCATGTATGTCACTTCAAACTGCACAATCAAGAACAATACCTTAATCAGCCTGGGCGGAGGCATAGATGTTGCAAGATTGGATAATTACAACAATACAATCGCAGGCAACAACATCAGCTGTAATAATGGGTACAACATCAAGATCACAGCATCCAGCAACCGCATTGAGAACAACACCCTTGTAAATACAAATAATGCCGATGGAACCAAGTTATCTGCTGTCTATTTATGTGCAAGACAGTCCATGGATTCAAACAAAATCCAGTACAATACCATTCTAACCAATACTGCATTTGTAGTATACCTTCAGGGAAATGCATCTAACACTCTCATACAATACAACAATATAACATCCAACAATTCCAATCCGTTCTTTGAAAGGAAATATGGCAGTGGCTCAAGCAATTCCCAGGAACCGGTCAATACCACATATTCAAACAATAATCTGACTCTTCCGATTCTGGAAGTAAACATCACTGATGTAAGCTATGATGATTATTTCCAGCCCGATGGCCATTTAATCAATGGTGCTCTTCCAGAAAAGCCGGGGCATAAAACAGTTTTGGTGATATGCAATCTCACAAACAAGAATATGATCTTCAACGACAAGGTGTATATTGACGGCAAGTCCCTTGGAAATATCATCAATTGCACAATAAAATTAGAATCAGGCTCATCCGGCTCAAAAGTTGAAAATCTGGTTATGAGCTATTCTTATGATGGTGAAAATGAACTGAATTTGATTTCTGTAGGTCGTGATGTTTCCAATATAACCATTTCAAACAATAATTTATTTGTTGTCTGCGATAGTGAATCACAAGCTCCTGTTAAAGTCATTGGCATCGAAGGAGGCAATTCAAATATAGATATTGCAAACAATATGCTCAAGGTTGAATCAAGAGATTCAACTGCCTATGGAATTTACATATATCCTAAAAATGGTCAAATTGATGATATTTATATATTGAATAATGAAATAGATCTCGCTGGATTGAATACAGTATATGGAATACGCTTGAATGGCTTGACTAATTCAAAGATCGAGTCCAATGTGATTTCATCAAAATCAACCGGAGAATTGCTATCTTCCAATGCATATGGAATCAGCGGATTTAACTTGAATGGTGTTGAAATTCTTAGAAATTCATTAGATATTGATAGCGAATGTCTCTCATGTGGTCTCAGTCTGTATAATCCTCAAAACATCAATATTCATAACAACAATATTTTTGCAATTGGCAGCGGAGCTCTTGGAATTGATTTGACCGGTTCAAGTGAAAGTATAAATAAAATTTATGAAAATACTGTTAAAATCAGTGGAGGAGACTGTTCAGGCATCTCTGCTCAAACTACCATTGGAAACTATCTTGTCTCAATTGCCGATGATGTAGGTGCAAGCCTTTACAACAACACATTCATTGTATTAAACAAGACTCCATTGAATGTTCCGGATTCCAAATTGAATGGAAACTCTTTCCTAATCAATGACGAAACCATTGACGTCCTGTTTGACAGCGATGCTGATGTTAAAACAATCAGTTCTGATTCAAACATAAGATCAGATGATGTCCTTGTATTTGATTCACTCAATAATGAAGGCTTGATAAGATTTGAATTCGACATTCCATTGACCATAAACTCATCAAGCGACGAGCTGGTCTTGAGAAACATTGAATTTGTATTGAATGGCGGCGCAAGCGGTTCAACTATCGACCATGTTCGATTAAACAATACTCTCGGCGAAAGCACAATTGTTTTAAATAAGACTTCAAATGTTATCCTTGACGGAATCATCATCGAAGCGAATGCTGGAGATTACACAGGCCTAAGCCTCATTGATTCAGACAATGTCTCAATGGTATACAGCACAGTCAATCTTACAAGCTCCAATATGGCATATCTTATCAAATCTTCAAACTCATTCAATCTGGATATTTCTTTTAATCGTCTTGAATCTCAATCCAAGGTGGCTTTCGCTTTTATAGGCACTGATGTGACCGATTCCATCTTTAAATCAAATATAATGCGCATTTATGGAAGCGGAAATGATCTTGAAACAGGCTTGAATGTTCCTCAAGCAGGTATCTACTTGAATGGAACTTCTTCAGACATTTCAATTGCAGATAATGAAATCAAGTCTTCTTATGAACCAGGGGGAGATTATGCAATTGTTCTGGATTTAAATGGACAATCCATTAATATTTCTCTCTTAGGAAACGACCTCGCTTCAAATAATTCCCAATCTCTTGGAATATGGGCAATCCGTTTAGGCGATGATGTTGATGAGATTTCAAATAAGATAAGCATATCTTCAACCAGTCCTGTTGATAAAACAGTCACGGTCTTTGAATTTGCAAATATGGGCACAATTTCCAATGTTGTTTTAAGCGATGGAACCAAAGCTTTGGGAGGAGTTTTCAAATTCCGCTTGGCTACTGTCGACGGCGATGCCCTTGCTAATAGAAATGTCTCTTTAAGATTCAAAGGTGTGGATTATGATATTATAACAGATGCTGATGGATATGCGAATGTCACACTTGCCTATGACTATGGATACAATGGTCCAATAGGCCTTGGGTATTATGGTGAATATCCTTATTATGCTGCAAATATTAATGCATATGTGAATGCGCCTAAACTTCAAACCAAGATTGTAGCATCAAATATGAATACATTGACACTTGTAAATGCTGCATATAATACAGGTTCCTACTATAATTTCTACTTAAGAGATATAAACAACAAGGCTCTTGGAGGAAAAACAGTAAAAGTTATTTTGGATGGCAGGACATATAATGTGAAAACTGACTCAAATGGCATGGCAAAGCTGCAGGTAAATCTTAAAACTGCAAAGACTTATGACATCAAGTTCTATTTTGCAGGAGACAGCTATTATTCAGCTTCTTCAGCTTCTGCCAAGATCAAGGCTGTTAAAAACAGCGTAGTGATAAAGGCTCCAACCGTCAAGGTCAAAAGGTCCAAGGCTGGCAAGTTCTATGTGAAGATCACTCTCAAGAGCAAGTCTGGAAAGGCTTTAATCAAGAAGACAGTCAAGCTCACTATAAACAGTAAGACCTACAAGGTAAAAACCAGCAAGAAGGGAGTTGCCAAGTTCAAGGTCAAGCTGCCTAAGAAGAGCAAGACTTACAAATACAAGGTCAAGTTTGCAGGCGACAAGCAGAACTATGCCAAAACCAAGTCCGGCAAGGTCAAGGTATCATAATTGCTTAAATTCAAATTTTTTTTTGAGAATGGTTATTTATATATAAGTGTTCTTTTTTAGAATAATCATTTATATATAAATATTCTTATTTTTAGAATATTGCTTTATGCGATATTTATGATAATATCTCGTTTTATTTTTAATTAATTTTATATTAGTTTTAGCTCGATATATAAGTTTAAAGAGCATTTGATAAGTAATGGTTAATGTATGGTTTACTATTTGTGAAAATAGTCATTTTTATTCATTCTTACTTTTTCATCAATCACATTAATGCTTTGTCAAATTTTATTTTTATATTATGTGTTCTATTGTTTTATTGGAAGAGTTTTCCAAAAGCAGAAATATTAGGGATAGTACTTTGAGGACTTTTTGTTCTGCCATTCTCAAATATGAGTCCTTTCATGAGATGACTATAAGTGAATTGATTGATGAGGCAATCGATGATGAGGAATCTTGCATACCTATTAAGAATAGGCGTATCAAGATGAGATTATTAGATTTCAGGAAGTGTCTTTTGAGTTCCGGTTTGTCTTCAAATACTGTCAGGACTTACTTTTCAAGAGTCAAGACTTTTTACAGGCATTTTGAGATAGAATTGCCTTATTTGAGGGATGTCCGCTTTGGCAATGAGTATGTCAGTTCCTATGGTGACCTGCCTAAAAGGGAGGATATTAGAAGAGCCTGCAATGTTTCCTGTCTTGCATTAAAGGCTGTGATTCTGTTCATGTCAAGCAGTGGATGCGCCAAGGCAGAGGCATTGTCCCTTACAGTAGCTGATTTCATAAATGCAGCGGGCGATTATCATGATGGTGGTTTCATTGATGATATTTTAAATGAATTGTCTTTTAGAAAGGATATTGTTCCAAGCTTTTATCTTAAGAGAATCAAGACCAGTAAATTTTATTATGCTTTTTGTTCTCCAGAGGCTAGCCATCATATTGTCAAGTATTTAATCTCCAGAGGAAGGCTGTCCCTTGATGACAGGCTGTTTGAATTTACTGACAGTGCTCTGATTTATAATTTCAAGAAGGTCAATGACAGTTTGGGATTTGGATTTGTAGGCCATTATAGGTTCTTTAGATCTCATAGTTTGCGTAAGTTTCATGCAAGTAATATAGGATTGAGCCATGACCTTGTGGATGAACTTCAAGGAAGGGGAAAGACAAGGATTCATGAGGCTTATATCAAGACAAATCCAAGGAGATTGAAGGAGATTTATATGAGTGCTATGCATAATGTGATGATTTTTGATGATTGGATTAAGGAGTATGCAAGTAGGGATAAAAAAGAGGATAATTGTGTGATTATTGAGAATCAGGTGATAAATGTGATTATTAATTTCAATTTGGATGGGATGGATTTTAGGGTGGAATAAGAGTGTATGGGTTTTTTATGGTTCTCCATGAAAGAACCATAATTATTTTATTAGTTTTTGTATATTGTGCTGTTTTATATGGATTGATTGGTTGATAGTGAATCCGATTAAAAAGTTAATTCATTAAACTTAAATATTTTTAATTCCATATTATTATTTATATAAAATATATTCTATGAGTAATCAATCTAGTTTAATAAGATAATTGTTTTATTAAGGTTATTCTGATTTATTTTATAGTAACAAGATAAATAAAATATATAATTGATAAAGTAAATTTAATAAAAATACAGTTAATATTTAATTCGATAGTATTTAAAAAAATTAACTTGTTATTAATTATAATTTAACTTATCAAAAAAATATCCTTAAAAAAACACGATTCAAAACCCTCATGATCAACAGTATATATTACCAATATACTTCAAAGAATGTTGAAGTGATTGAGGTTTGTGTTTTTGGAAGATATTTTGAAATAAATATTTATTTTGTATATAAAAGTTGTTTAGACAATCAAGATAAAAAAAGGAGCATAAAATATTATGAAGATAAAAACAAGTTTAGTCTGTGCAATATTGTTAATCTTCATATGTTGTATTGGTGCTGCAAGCGCTGCTGATGAAATCAGTGATGATTCTTTAACTGTTGATGATGAAGCAGTAGTTGCAGAACAAGTTGATGATGCTGATTTACAATCTGTTGAATCTGATGATGCAACATTAGAAGTTAATAATGCAGAAAATGAAAATCTAAGAGCTACTAGTGTAACTGTTTCTAATTGGAATCAATTAGCAGGCAATGCAAGCAGTAGCGGAGATAAAACAATTAACTTGGCTAGTGGAGTAACATACACACCAACTAGTCAAATAGTATTTGGAAACAACGCAAAAATCGTAGGAACATCTACTAGTTACATTTCAGGAAGTTACTCAGGAATTCCATTTTACAATTCCAATTCCAATTACCACATAACTTTCCAAAATGTAAAATTTAAAGACATTTCCTGCACAATGCTCATGCAAATGCTAACAACAGGTACAACTGTCTTAGATGGTTGTACTTTTACAAATGTTAATGCATCAAGCAGTGGACACAACTCTGTAATTTACAACAATTACGGAACCATGAACATTACCGATTGTACTTTTACCAACTGTAGAGCTGCATTCGGAGTAGTAACAAACCACAATTCTGGTTCAACAACTAATGTTATCTTAAATGTTAAAAATTCAAAATTCCAGAATAATTATGGATACACTGAACCAGGAGCAATCAACAATTGTGGACAAATGACTGTCTACAACTCCAGCTTTATAGGCAATCATGCAGTATGGTGGGCAGGAGCAATCCATACTCATAGTAATGCATATACATTAATAAATAAGTCTTACTTCCAAGATAATACTGCAGGATGGAACGGTGGAGCATTATTCACTTATGGAACTCTTGAAATATATGACTCTTGTTTCGTTGATAATAACTGTTCAACAAATATGGGGGGAGGTGCAATAGGCGCATACAACTACAATTCCATTTATGATATTTTCATTGAAAATTGTACTTTCAAAAATAATCATAATCTTAATTCAAATGGTCGTGGAGGAGCAATATCTACTTTAAATGGAGGATACCTAAATGTTTATGATTCAACATTTATTGCAAATTCTGCAACTACTGGACAAGCTATTTGTGCATACAATCAGCATATTGAAAACGGAACTAATGACAAACCTTATCTTGCAGTAGAAGGTTGTACTTTTGAAAATCATACTGGAACTAGTGACACAGTTTCTGTAAATGGATACGTCAATGCATTTAATGATAATACGTTCATTAATAGTCCACAATCCAATCACTTTTCTGGTTCAGGAAACACTTATAATTCAATTAATTTGCCGGTTTTATTAATGAGTAAACATAGTGAAATATTATCTTCAAGTTTTAATGATGATATTTTAGAATTGACTCCTGCAGATACAATTTATGTTAATATAAGTTCAACTAATCCAGTTACAGGAAGAAATGCCAGAACAACCACTGGTGAAGATTGGAGTAAAGCATATGGAACTGATCAAGGTTTACATTGGGCGTTAGTCTACATTAATAATAATGGAAAAGTAATTGTTGCTGAAGGTAATTATACTTACATCCCGGATTATTCACAAACTATTCTTGATAAGTATACTCGTGGATTCACTATAGAAGGTTTTAGCAATAATGTTGTTTTTTCATTTGAACAAACATATAATTTAGATGCTGGTTCTGCAGAGCATTATAGTGATATTTCTGATGGTAATTATGCAGTAAATTCCATTATCACTCATAAAAATATTATATTTGATTGTGATATTAAATTAGGTAGTAAAAACTTTAATTTTATTGATTGTACCTTTAATAAAGGTGTTGAAATAACTCGTGATTACCAATCTGAGGATATTTGTAATATTACTTTTGAGAATTGTATTTTTGCAAATCCAAAATCAGATATTGTAATTGCAGATAAAAATAATGTAGTCTACAATGAATGCACTTTCCCAGTAACTACAGTTGACTCCCAAATATCAATAACAAATGAAACAAATGTTGTTATTGTTACTTTAACTGATAACAGTTCTGCTCCTATTGCTGGTGCTACCGTTAAATACACTGTTAATGGTGGTGAAGAGCAAACAGTCACTACTGGTGAAGATGGTAAAGCTACCATTACCGGTTTAACTGGTGAAGTTACCATTGCAGTAAACTATGAAGGAAACGAATCATTCAAACCTATTAGTGACTCTAAGTTCTTTAATTTCACAGAAGAACCTGTAGTTCCTGCTAAAGTTGCAACCAAGATCACTGCTCCTAAGGTAAGTGCTGTTTATAATGTTGCAAAGAATTTAGTCATTACCCTTACTGATAAGGATGGAAAAGCTCTTGCTAACAAGAAAGTGACTGTAAAAGTCGGTACTATCAGCAAAACATTGACCACTAACGCTAAAGGTCAAGCAAGCCTTAATGTCGCTACCTTGGTTCCAAAAACTTACACTGCAACAGTCAAGTTTGCAGGAGACAACGATTACCTTGCTTCCAGCGTAAGCCCTAAAGTAGTTGTAAGCAAAGCAAAACCTAAGATCACTGCAAAAGCAAAAACCTTTAAGGTTAAAGTCAAAACCAAAAAATACACAGTTACCCTTAAAAACAACAAAGGTAAAGTAATGAAAAAGGTCAAACTTACCTTAAAAGTAGGCAAAAAAACCTATAAAGCAACAACAAACAGCAAAGGTAAAGCAACCTTTAAAATCACTAAATTAACCAAAAAAGGCAAATACACTGCTACTGTCAAATTTGCAGGAAGCAAATACTACAAAGCATTAAGCAAAAAGGTAAAAATAACCGTTAAAAAATAAGTAGAGAATTCATACTCTACTTTTTTATTTATTTTTTTTCATGTTTTCATTTTTATAGATTACTCATTAAAGAAAATAAATCATTAGGGTGGTGAATAATTGAAAAAAAGGATATTTTTGATATCACTGTTATTTATAATCTCGATTGGATTTGCCAGTGCATCTGAAAACATAACCGATATGCAAACAGCGGATGAAATAATTAATGATGGACCTGCAATTTCAGACGAGTCTCCTGTGGATGTTCCTTCAGCGTATTATGTAAATAATACTAAAGAATCAAGCGGTGATGGAAGCAGTTGGGAGAATGCGTCTAAAAGCATTTCTCTAAAGGATAATGCAACCATATATCTGGCTGAAGGGGAATATGAAATTCCGGGAGATCATGTGAACGTAACCTATATCGGGCTGGGCGAAGACACAATTATAACTTCATTTTCATTTAAACAGTCTTATTATTTCAACACTAATCATACAGTGACTGTTATTAATGCTACTTTTAAACCATATACTCAGGTTTGTGGCATATTGCAGGATGGTGTGCCTGTAAATGTTCCTTATAATGTTTTAGTTGATGAGATGGATTTTAAATTTGTCAGTTGTACTTTTATCGATTCTGAATTTCTTGCAAGAACATATGAGAGATCAACACCTAATAGGGACAATCTCACTGATGTTATCACAGCAAGTTTTGAAAACTGCACTTTCAAGGATTACAATGGCAACTATTTGATTAATAATTGGGATTTTTCAAAATTCAACTTTAATGAATGCACATTTGAAAACATCACTGCAGATGCAATTGTTGATTCATATGGGGGACATATCGATGGTCAAGGACGTTTCGATGGAGTTTACATCCGCAATTCCATTTTCAAAAACTGTAACATTAATGGTATTGTCAAAGCTCGTCAGTTAAGTTCATGTGAAATTATTGACTGCAGTTATGATTTTGATGCATCTGAAGAAGTAGAATTGGTTTCTCCTTTTTATGTGAATAAAACTAAAAAAGTCGAATTGAATGAAACCAAATTAACCATAACCTCCAAAGACAATAGCATCATTATTACTTTGACTGATGTTAATGCAGGTAAACCTATTGAGGGTGTTGAAGTTGGAATCTTTAACAATGGCAAGGTGTTTGGTTATTTTGACACTGACAGTAACGGTCAAATAATTCTTAAAGATTTGGAAGGAAATTACAGTTTTGAGTTTTCATATCCGGGTGATCCTTATGCTTATCTTCCAACTTCTCTAAACAAGACTTTCACTTTCACTAAAAGTCAAACTAGTAATCAATCAACTTCCAGTGATTCTGCAAATTCTCAGGCTAAGACAGTTAAGAAAGTTTCCAAAATCACTGCTAAAAAGGCAACTTTCAAAAAGTCCAAGAAAGTTAAAAAATACACTATAACCTTGAAGTCAGGTAAAAGTCCAATCAAAAAGGTTAAGGTATTCTTAAAAGTCAAAGGAAAAACCTACAAGGCAACTACTAACCGCAAAGGCAAGGCGACCTTTAAAATTACTAAATTAACCAAGAAAGGCACTTTCAAGGCCAAGATTACTTTTAAAGGCAACTCTTTGTACAAGAAGGCTGGCAAATCAGTGAAAATCAAAGTTAAATGAGAAATAGGATAGATTTTTTTTATTCTATTTTTCAGCATTTATTGTTTTTTGATGGATAAAATAATATGCATTCCATTAATCAAGAAAAATAGGATGCATATTATTTTATTTATTATGCAATTATTTGATTGTTTATAATAAATAATCTTTTTAATAAAAAAATTTGACTGTTGAATTTATTTATAAAAGAAATTATGTCTTGATATTTTTAATAAACTATTATAATTGATGGAGGATGAGATTTTTTTGAAATGGAATGATAGGATTTTGGTCTTTTCATTGTTCCTTGTTTTGGTCTTCTCCTTGGGATGGGTGTCTGCTTATGATGCTGATGAGATTGATTCTGCATCTCTGGATAGTGATGATGCCTGTTTGGGGTTAAGTTCCGATTCGCTGGATATTGAAAAGATTGATGGATCTTATTCTTCTTCAGATGTGGAAAATGATGATGATGTTTTGAAGGTATCTCCAGTTCTTGCTGCCAATTCTTCAGATGGTTCTTCTCGCTTTATCGTTGTTCAGGATAATCTTAGTGATTATTTTGATGATTCGGGTGTTTTGAAGGAGGAGTATGGCGGAAGCGTCCTTGTCTTTGATGGCTTGTTTGATCATAAGGGGACTTTGACTGTAAATAGGAATGACACTCGACTTATGGGAAACAACAGCCTCTTCAACAATACAGTGTTCAGCTTGACTGCAAGCGGCATCATGCTGGCCAATATGCGTTTTGTATTGGATGAGTCTTTCCCTGACAATCATAATGCGGGAATATTTGTTGGATGGGACAATATCACATTGTATAATATCACTATGGATTATGACACTCCGTATGATGTTGACTGCATTGGTGTTTATTCCCTTGACAATACCGGTTTTAAGTTGATAAACTCTTCTTTTAACTATATCGGACATGCATTCCATGAAGGGCACAATTATCCTGTACTATTGCAATACAGTGATGATGCATATGTTTCAGGGAACAATATCAATTCCACATTGCCTTTGCGTGAAGTCGACTGGTCAGGTGGAATCTACGGCGGCGTTGGAATGGATAAGGTATCCTCATTTGCTGCAGGAGACAGCGAGAACCTACAGTTTGCAGGAAATAATGTATATTCGACAGTTAACTTCGGTGAATATGCAGACAATAAGTATCCTACATTATCATCAGTACTGATATATGCATGCGACAACTCCACCATCAACAAAAACGATATTAAAGTGGAAGATTTGCATACTCGTAAAAATACAGCAAATTACCTGTATGCACTTGACATATACCGTTTGAATGATGTGGAAATTGTTGAAAACAATATTGACGTGTTCACATATGGGGGTCATGGTCGTTACGGTACAGCTTATCCTATTCAGGTTACAGGACCGGCATACAATATTAAAGTGGCCTACAATTATCTTCATAGTGTCAGTAACGGTCCGAATATTGGAGTTTACTCACAGAACTATTACGGATCAACACAAATCGACGTGATAAGCAATTTCATAAACATAACTGGCAAGGCAGGTACTGATTCATGGGCTTTGGTTGCAGGAATTGAAGTGCAGGACTCCGATGACAGAATACTGAACAATACTATTATTGTTGATACTGTTGGAGGATACAAGGCCGGCGACAGAATCTATGGAATCAGTTATTCTCAGAATACACAGGGAAACCATAAATATGATATCAAATACAATAATGTCACTGTTCCAGGACCTATTGCAATAAGTCTAAATCAGGGATTGGGATCCACCACAAGCGACACCAATGTAATGTATAATATTTTAATTACTGGTGTTGGTGAAGGCGGTGACCGTGCTGTGAGCATTGGAGGCAATGGAGAAAATAATGTCATCCGTTACAATACCAATGGTGCTGATACCATTCGCCACATGACTGATCGTGATCTTCCTTTATGGATTAGTGATTATCGTTCCCGTGGAACCGGTTCTGGAAGAGGCATTGACTTGTCTTGGATGCATTCAGGAAGCAATGGTCATGTTTCTGGATTGGGAAACGGCACTGGCAGCGGTTCAGGTTTGAGGATAGACAGTTCTGTGAATGGTTCAAATAGCAGGTTTACAAGGTCCAATGCAACCCGAGGTGATTTGAATTCAACCCGTTACACTTATGGTGATTCCGGTTTGAGCATTGCCTCTGCATCTTCATCTGCGGGTTCTGCCTCAGATTCCCAGTCTGATGCCATGAAGAAGGCTTATGAAATAGATGAAAAAGATGATCTGGCGGTTAAATCAGGCAGCTACATGCAGCTTATCATTATTGTCATTGCAGCATTGTTATTGCTGATTATTGGGTACAAGCGTCAGAAGGATCGCGAGGAAGAAGAATAAAAAAATTATATTTTTTTGGAAAAACATATTGAAGATATTCCCATTAAAAAAAGGGGATGTTTTAAATATGCTTTTCATTTTATTATATTAAAAGAATCATGTTTTTGCTCTTTTTTTAGGAATTTATTAAATTGATACTATAATTGCATTAAATGCTTTTTTTAATAATTTGGTTTCTATTTTTTTTTAATTAATTTTATTAGTTTATTTTATATTTTTTTTTAATTAGTTTCTTTAAGGGATTATTTTTTTAAATATTCTAGTGCATATTTTTTTCTTTTTAAAAATCAACTTATTCTTGCTCAAATTTGTTTAAAAACTGGAAAATAATGAAAACTTTTATAAGGGATAAAGACATATAATTAAATAATCAAATTTATTTTAATTTTAATAAAGTAAATTTTAAATCATTTCATATTTGTAAAACATTGATGAATAAATCCCTTCGTTAATTCTCATTAATTCATTAAAAATGTATTAATGTATTTTGGGATGCTAAATTTGTCATTTATTTAAATTTGCTAGATTGTTAAATAAATTGATGAATTCCTGACTAGTATCCCAAATTAGTTTGATACATGAAATTTTCCTCTAAATTATTAAATCCAAATGGTCCTCCTTTATTAACATAATAAATTTGATTACTTTTCTTTTTTTAACTATATTTTTCTTCAAATCAGTCTTATATTTTTTAAAGAAATCTTTATATATCTTACAAATTATATATTATTTTAATTATAGGGTAGGGAGATATAATGGAGCTTACAGAAATTCATCCTGGCATTTTGATTGTTTATTATCTGATTCTGGCCCTATCCGCTTTTTTATTCAGCAATCCATATTATATGATCACATTCATTGTTTTAATGCTGTTTTTGATTTATCTTCAGGGAGTAAGATCAGAGCTTGTAAATGTAATGAAGATATTCATTCCTCTTGGAGCCTTGATCATAATAATAAATCCCTTATTCATCTACGAGGGAGCTCACAGGATATATCTCTGGGGAAGCTATTTCATAACATTGGAAGCTCTTGTCTATGGATTCCTGATGGCTGGAACATTTTTAATAGTTCTTCTAGCACTTTCAAGCTACAACAAGACGGTATCTTATCAGGAAATGCTTTATATCCTCTCAAAAAAGCTTCCAGTAATTTCCATGGTTCTTGTCATGGCGTTGAGGTTCATTCCTCTTTTAAATTCCCGCGCTGTCGAGATTGAAAAGCTTTTCAAACTGGAAAACAGGGAATATCTGAATTCAGAAGATGCTCTTGAATCAAGTTCTGAAAATGAAAATCTTATTCAAGGTGTTGAAGGTTCAAATCTTATTCAAGGGGATGAAGGCTCAAATCTTATTCAAGGTGTTGAAGGCTCAAATGTTTTCCGTGAGGATGAAGACTCAAATCCAGATTTGAGAAATGGAGAAGAAATAGAATCCGTGCCTGTGGGGATAAAAACAGATTCAAAGATTATCAACAAGGTGGCTTCAAGCAAGAGAGGTCGTAAATTAATTGAAAAAGCTCGAAATGTTGGAAACATCATGGGGGTTACCGTATCATGGTCCCTTGAAGAGGCAATGTTTACAGCTAAATCAATGAAAGCAAGGGGGTACAATGCCACTCAAAGAAGCAGTTATCTTTCATTCCATCTCAAGAAGGCGGATTATTGCTTCATAGCATTTCTAATCATTGTTCTCGCTATTCTAGCTGTCGGACTGACTCAGGGCTATGGTTATATCAATGTATATCCCTCCCTTGACTTTTCATTCCATGACCTGCCTTTGAATATTTATTATCTGGCTTTTGTACTGCTTTTAATGCCTTTGATATATTTGGAACTCAAGGAGGTGTGGATTTGGCGAAATCACTCTTGAAGCGTTCCTATTCTATTTGGAATTTTAAACTTTTAAAACTTCAAAATTATTCTTATAATTCATTTAAACTTCAAAATTACTATTATAATTTTTTTAATCTTCAAAATTATTCTTATAATCTATTTAAACAAAAAAATTACTATTATAATTTCTTTAAATTTCAAAATTATTCTTATAACTTATTTAAATTAATAAACAGGGAGGTCTTAAATGCCACTAATTGAACTGAAGGATTTTAATTTTTCATATGCCAGCACTGACGGCAGCGAAAAAACATTCGAATGCCTGCATGATATAAACCTTGAAATCAACTATGGCGATTTTGTTCTTCTATGCGGACCTTCAGGATGCGGAAAAACCACTCTTTTAAGCAATCTTAAAAAAGAGCTGATTCCAAACGGCCTGAGATCAGGCATAGCCAGATACAACGGTATTGGAATCTCCCAGCTTGATGATGAAACATCAGCATGCGACATAGGATATCTATTTCAAAATCCAGACAGCCAGATTGTCACAGATACTGTTATCCAGGAGATTGCATTTCCACTTGAAAACATAGGAGTTTCAAGCGAGGAGATTAGAAACAGAATCAGCGAGCTTGCAGCATTCTTCGGCTTGAACGACATACTGCACAAAAACGTCAACGAGCTTTCAGGGGGACAGAAGCAGCTGGTTAATCTTTGTTCCCTGCTGGTATTGAGGCCGAAGGTATTGCTGCTTGACGAGCCTATGTCACAGCTGGATCCTATTGCATCATATGACTTTTTGTCAATTCTTCGCCGTTTGAACGAGGAGTTCTCCATCACAATACTCATCAGCGAACACAAGTCAGACAATATATTCTCATTCGTCGACAAGGTTGTCTTCATGGAGAATGGAAGGATAAAATATGACAAGAATCCAAGAGAGGTGTCCAAGACAGCTTTCGAGGATGATGTTTTCAAGCATTACCTTCCACAGGTGGCAAAAATACACAACCTTCTTGGAGCAAGGCATTCTCAATTAAGTAAAATGGAAATGCCTTTAAGCATTCGAGAGGCAAGACGATCTCTCAATACAATTCATGATGATTTAATCAAAATAAGCGAAGATGGTGAAAAAAATCAAAATCCTGATTTGGCTCATGTAGATAGTGATAACAATTCCCATAAAAAATCAATATTTTCAAGAAAGGCCAATGATTCCATCATTCGAATGAATGGAATTTACTTTGCATATATCAAGGGCCATCTTGTTTTGAAGAATCTTGATTTCGATTTGAAGAAGGGAGACTTCATTGGAATAATCGGTGGAAACGGAGTGGGTAAATCCACATTCCTTCAATTGATGTGCGGATTGTTAAAGCCGATTAAAGGAAAAGTAAAATATCAAAAGAACTTGAATATCGCCTATGTGCACCAGAACCCTATGATTCATTTCTCAAGGGACAATGTAAAGGCAGAGCTTGTAAAGAATCTGGATATCGATTCCGATGTAAAATCAAAGCTTGTTGAGATGGATGATGAGGATTTCATCAATTCAAAGACTTTGAATGGCTTGAATTTCAATAATCTGAATTTCAAATTCAAGGATTTGATTGAGTTCTTTGGAATATCCCACCTTTTAAGCCAGCATCCTTATGACTGCAGCGGAGGAGAGCAGCAGAAAATCGTAATCATCCAAGCACTGCTCAAGGATGCAGATGTTCTGGTTCTGGACGAGCCAACCAAGGGGCTTGACCCGATATCAAGCCTTAACCTATCAAAAGAGCTTAATGAGCTTAATGGAAATGGTCTTACCATAGTGATGACAAGCCATGACCTTGATTTCGTTGCAAACAACTGCAGGAGATGCCTGATGTTCTTTGACATGAACATTCAAATTGATTCCCCTCCAAAGGAGATATTCAGGGAGAACAATTTCTATACGACTTTTGTGAACCGTATGGTCAAGGATTACATTCCACAGGCGGTTACTATCGATGATGTCTGCAATTTGTGGGATTTGGATGGTTCTTCTCTTGAGTGAAAGTGAGATTCTGCAGTTTGTGGGATTTTGGATGGTTCTTCTCTTGATGAGTGAAGTTTTTTTACAATTTTTCCTTTGAAGGATTTAAAATTATTTTAAGATAATTTATTTTAAGATAATTTATTTTAAGATAATTATTTTGAGAAATTTATTGAGAGTTATTGCTATTCAAACATGATGGAGATATTTTAAATCTTTCAATAGTTTTTTTAATGATTAAATTTAATATTATTATATTGAGATTAAAATGAAAATTTAGATTTTATTTTAGGAAGTGTAGATCAATGGATGTATTTATGATTACAATGCTTATCACATCAATCCTGCTCATCTTGGGATTTGTGTACATGGCATTCAAAATGTTCGAGAATTCTAAGCCTACTGTCGAATCAATTGTTCTTCTGGCTATTCTTGTAGCCATAGCAGTTCTGGGGCGCCTGCTTCTTTTGTCTATTCCAGGTATACAGGCGGGTTCCTTTATTATCATAATGGTTGGAGTTGTATACGGCCGTGAAGAAGGATTCCTTGTTGGGGCTCTTGCAGCCCTTGTAGGCGACCTCTTTGTTGGGATAGGATACTGGGCGGTATTCCAGATGCTTGGATGGGGTCTTATGGGCGCCACAGCAGGAATGCTTGCAGAACGTTTTGAAAATCCATGGTTCAGAGTTGTTTTCGGTTTTGCATGGGGTTACCTTTACGGATGGATTACAGATATCTCAGCAATCTTTTATACAGGAATAAGACTGGAATTGGGACCTATACTTGCTTTATACGCCAACGGTATAGCATACGACTTTGCACATGGTATGGCAAATGCTGTTCTCTTATTTGTCTTCTATGACTGGTTCAAGAAGATTTTCCTTCGTGCTAAAACCAAGTATTTGGATGGAGCCGAACAGGTTCCAGATGAATCTGATTCCATTGATTTATAGATTTTAAATTTTAGAATTTTTTTCTTTTTTTTAATTTTTATTTTTCTTTCAATTCAATTCTGGAGCAATATTATGACTAAAGATGGAAATTTCGAACTGATATTTGAAACCTGCAACGGCGATGAAGTATTCAGGGATGAAAGCAATGTTGTTGTCAGATTTGCTCAGAAGAGAAATGGGATAGTTACTTCCTGGATAAATGCAGGCTACAGGGAGGATTTGGAAGCTGTTTTCAACCATCAATTGTCTCAGGAGACTCTTGACGGAGAGGAATCCGAAGAGATAAATATATCCGATTACTTGAAGGGCCTCTCTCATGAACTGGCTGTTTCTCTTGATTTGGATGAAAACAGAATAAGCGGACTTGTCACATCAGCTAAAATGACAAATGTGGGCATATCAACTGAGAGATTTAGAAAACTTGAAGTCACAGCTATTTCCACTGCAGGCACTAATGTCAATGCAGGTTCTGCAGGCGATCCTGCAAGTTATTACGAGGAAAACGGCCATTTTGATTTGGATATCAATCAAAGTGCTGGTGATTGTAGTGAAAGTCTTGATGATGAGGTAGCTGGTGGCGAGGATAATAGAACTGTTAATGATGATGGTGTTTTTCCTGAAAAGCCAGGTACCATAAACTCAATAATTCTCATAAATGCCTGTTTGGATGAAAGTTCAATTCTTCTAGCTGAAATGACAGCTGTAGAGGCTAAAACAGTAGCTCTTCGTGATTTGATGATTCCAAGCTGCTATTCAAATGAAGTAGCTACTGGAACAGGAACCGATGGAATAGCTATTTTTTCTAATATGGAAAGTGAAAACCATGTTGAAATTGCTGGAAAGCATTCCAAACTTGGTGAGATGATTGCAAAAACAGTAATAGATTCAATAAAGATTGCTCTTGAAAAGCAGATCTGGCTGACTCCTTCATACCAGTCCAATGCCCTTGTGAGATTGGAAAGGTACAGGACAGACCTTGATGATTTTTATAATGACTATCTTGGTCTGGATGAGTGTCAAAAGCAGGAATTCATCAAGTCATTGATTGAAGTCGACAAGAATCCGGAGCTTATAGGCTATGTTTCCCTGGTTTTATCAATTCTCGACCAGTTCCGTTCAGGATTGATAAGCAAGAAAGCCGCTTGTGTGGTTATAGAATCTCTTTTTGATAATCAATTCAATAAAGCGCAATGGCACAATATGAGGACGCTTGTTGAATATATTGTTAAAATCAATTTAGGGGATATTTAACTATTTTTAATTTTGCTTTTAATTTCATTTATTAGATGTGATTTTTTAATTTAGACAATTTTCACTAGGAATTTTTAATTATTTTTTAAAAATCAACTTAGTTTATATAGTTTTAAAAACATAATTAATAACATATTTTTTATTAACAAATAATTAAAAAATATTATTAATTAATTATCTAATCAACTTAACTATGCTAATAACTATTATAAAGGTGAGTAAATGAGAATAGGAATTTGTGATACTACCTTTGCTCGATATGACATGGGTGCAGCTGCCATTGATGAATTGAAGAAAAATGCGTCTGATATAAAAATCATTCGCGTCACTGTTCCCGGCGTCAAGGATTTGCCTGTTGCAAGTAAAAAGCTTATTGAGGAGGAGCACTGCGAGATTGTCATGGCTCTTGGAATGCCAGGTCCGATGCAAAAGGACAAGATGTGTGCTCATGAAGCGTCAACAGGTTTAATCAGGGCACAATTGATGACAAATACACATATTCTGGAAGTGTTTGTCCATGAAGACGAAGAAGAAGACCCTGTCGAGCTTAAGAAACTTGCAGACAACAGAGCACGGGAGCATGCCTTGAATTTAATCAAGATGATGTTCCATCCTAAGAAGATGATTAAGGAAGCAGGTACCGGTCAAAGAGAAGGAAAAGAAGACGCAGGACCATTATAGAATAAATTTATAAGCGAATCGGGTTTGATGGATGGATTAAATTCGGTTCATTGGATGAAATCCCTTAGAATTATTTTTGATAACATGTCTGATTTAGAAAACAAAATTGATTTTGATGAAGTTTTTCTGGTTATTCCGGCTTATAATGAAGAGAAAACAGTTTCTGCCATTATTGAGGAAATAGCCAGCCAGGGATATAATGTCGTTTTAGTAAACGACGGCTCCAAAGACAATACCCTTGAACTTGCCATGCAATCCCAGGAAAAATTTCCGAATAAGATATTCATAGTCTCCCATATGATAAACAGGGGACTGGGAGCTGCTTTAAAAACAGGAATGTCTGTTGCACTCAAGCATGGAGCCAGATACATCTTGACATTTGATGCTGACGGACAGCACGAAATAAGTGACATTCCAAAGGTTGTCGAGCCATTGCAAGCTGGAAGAGCCGATGTTGTAATAGGTTCCAGGCCCTTTGAGGACATGCCTATTTCCAAAAGCTTTGCAAATTACATAATGAATTTCCTCACACTTGTTTTCTATGGATGCAGGGTGAAGGATTCCCAATCAGGTTTGAGAGGCTTTACCGCCGATGCGGCTAGCAAGATGGATATTGTATCTGCAGGTTATGGAGTTTCATCAGAGTTCATCAAGAAAATCAAGGATAATGATTTGAGAATGGAAGAGGTTATAATCACAACCATTTATACTACTGAAACTCAAAACAAGGGAACTGATGCTATTGTAGGGCTTAAGATATTATTTAAAATGACTATTGACCTTTTCAGGCTTTGAGTATTTTGGAATTATAGGTTTATGCAAGATAATATAGGGAAGTGTTAATATTATTTTCGGAATACGCATTTATCAATTCATAATGATTCTGCTTGCTATTGCTTTTATAGCTTTTGTAGTGAATAGGGTCAGATACAATAAATCCACCATTCCTACTTTGATTTTAAGCATTCTCATGTGGGTGGTCATCATATTCTTTGCATTCGCACCTAGGATGTCTGATCCATTAGCAGGGTATTTCGGATTGAGCAGAGGATTGGATTTGCTGCTTATCATTGGCTTGTTCATATGCTTGTATGCCATATTCAGACTGTATATGCATATTGAAAGCCTGGACAATAAACTGACTGATCTGGTCAGGGAACTGGCTATTGCAAATGAGATCATTGCAAAATATGAAGAAGATAAGGAATCAGAGAATGAAGATGATTCCTGATTTATTTATTTATAATTTTTTTACAGATTAAGATTATTTCATCGAATTTTTATAATTCATTATGCTTTGTTGACTTTTTACAAATTAAGGTTATTTTATTGAATTTTTATAATTCATTATGCTTTGTTGACTTTTTACAAATTAATGGTTATTAAAGATTGCATTGAGTTAGTATTTTTATAGAAGGCGAATATTATAAAGATATTATATTGCGGTTTTATTATGTTATTGTATTTTAGAGGTTGTACTGCGAGGGAGAGGTTGAATTCAATTGCGGAATCAACTGAAGCTATTTTAAAGGCGGCAGATATTGAATATGAGACTCTGGATGATGAGAAATGCTGCGGCTCTGTTCTGCTTAGAACTGGTTTTCGTGAGGATGCAATCAGCCAGATGAGGCTGAATGCTCATGATTTGGAAGGCAGAACCATTGTTACATCCTGTGCAGGCTGTTATAAGACACTAAAAGAAGATTACAAAGATCTTGTTGGATGCGAATTGGATGTCATGCATATTTCCCAATTGCTTGATAAGTTGATTGAAGATGGCAGATTGAAGCTTAAAGCTAATGATTTGAAGGTCACATACCATGACCCATGTCATTTAGGCCGTCATGCCGGAGAGTTTGAAGCTCCTAGAAATGTAATTTCCTCCATTTCCGATTTGGTCGAGATGGAAAACATTAGAAACAAGTCCCGATGCTGCGGCTCAGGGGGAGGAGTGAAATCCGCTTATGGAGATCTTTCAAATTCAATAGCAAGGCTTAGAATAAGAGAAGCCGAGGATACTGGCGCTGATTTATTAGTATCTGCATGTCCTTTTTGTAAATTGAACTTGTCAGAAAACTCCAATGATTTGGAAGTGCTTGACTTGTGCGAATTTGTTTTGAACAATCTGGACTGTGATGATAGTAATGATAACAAATCTTCTAATGAGAATGAGGAATCCTTGAAGGAGGCAGATTTATGAACGAGCATGAGCTTGAATCAATGAGAAAGGTTTTCAATAACCTGAGAAAGAATATAGAGCCTTTGTCCGAGTCTCCTAAAATACTGAAGCTAAGGGAAAGAGTCACTAAGATAAGAAAAGACTCAATAGATAATAATGAGGAACTTCTTCAAACTGCAAGGCAATCATTCAAGGAGAATGATATTGATTTGTTTTATGCAGAAGATGACAAGCAGGCCCGAGACATTCTTTTAAATTTAATCAATGAGGAAATTGCTTCAAATGATAATATAAATCCTGATGAGGTATTCATAGCAAAATCCAAATCAAATACCCTGAGGGAAATAAATGCAAGCGAGTTTTTAGAAGAGAATGGCATGGTGATTGTGGATACTGACCTTGGAGACAGAATACTTCAGCTTAAAAAAGGAGACAATTCTCCAGTTCATCCTACAGGCCCCGCATCTCATCTGACCGTTCAGGATATTGCAGACATTATCAATGAAAGCATGGGCCTTGACCTTCCAGCTGTTCCAAGGCCGATTATGGAAGCTGTTAGAGAGGATGTGTTATCCCTTTTAAGCAAATCATACATAGGCATAAGCGGAACCAATGCAATAGCTGCTGAAGACGGCGCCTTTGTCATGGTTCACAATGAGGGAAACATCAGCATTGTTCAATCTAAAAAGCTCCATATTGTAGTTGCCGGTATTGAAAAGTTAGTTCCTACAATTGAGGATTGCGTTTCAATAGCCAAGCTTGAAACAGCTTATGCAACTGGAAAGACCACTACTTCATATATGAATATAGTGTCTGGACCTTCAAAGACTGCGGATATTGAAAAGAAGCTTTTAAAGAATATGTATGGTGCAGAGAAAGTTGCCCTTATACTTCTAGACAACGGCCGGAAGGAAGCTATTGATGAAGCCTTGTGGTGCATCGGATGTGGAAACTGCATTGTGAGCTGTCCTGTTTATAATATCGTAGGAAATACCTATGGCTATTCCAGTTATCTGGGTGGACGTGGAATAGCACTTGCAAAATATCTTAAAGGAGATGAGGCAAGCGTGGATTCAGGTCTTTACATGTGTACCTTATGTGGAATCTGCACGGAAAACTGTCCTGTTGCTACTCCTACCAATGAAATGATAGAAAACTTGAGGGACACTACTCAAAAGGACGGTTTCGCACGAGAAGAGCACAAAAAGATCCGTGATAACATAAATGAAAGTGGATCTCCTTATTAGCGAATCATTTCCTTTTTTTTATTTTTTTTAATTAATTAAATCTTTTTTTTAAATAAGAATCTCATTACTTTTTTAAATAATTATAATCTTTTTTTTTAAATAATAATCTCATTACTTTTTTAAATAATTATAATCTTTTTTTATAAATAATCATCTCATTATCTTTTGTTGAAAAATTTTTCAGGTTTGAAATTACTCTATTTTCTTAAAATTTATTCTTGTTTTGTAAAAAATTTTAAATTAAGAATTTTATTTTAATTTTGAAAATTTTTTTTAATTTGTAGAAAAATTCAATTTTATCATTTTATTTTATGTTTAAACTAATATAATAACTTTAAATCAATTTTACAAGTCTATAAACTGCTTATTTTATAAATTATGACTTACTATTTAGTATTGGAGAAAAATCTCTTTGAAATTCAAATTTTTAATAGTGAATCGAAGCAAGAATTTTGTTTTTTGATAGGTCTTGATTGGAAGCAATAATCTTGTATTTTTGCTTATTGATTGTCTTGATTTGGATGCAATAACATTATTTTTAGCTTTAGATTCGAATTTTAAATTAAAATCAAGTAGAAATTGTTTCTATTAAATATTATTCATAAATAAAGGTTATTTAAAATTTTTAGATTAAATTTTTTTCTGATTTGAAGTAATCGGCATTTCTTAGAGATTTTCTCTTTAATTTATTGAGGTGTTATATACATGAAATTTAAATCAATTTTTATTATTTCATTGATTTTCTGTGTATTTTTAACATTTTCAACTGTTAATGCGATAGATTTGGATAATTCATTAGATGATGCAGATTTAACTACTTCACCGTCTGAATCTATTAAGTTAAATGTAAGTGAATTGAAGACTGATGAGAGTGTTAAAAATCTGGACGATGTAGTGCCGGGGATTGAGTTGCAGAACTGCGATGAAAACACAAATGAATTTGATAAATTTTCTGATGACATGCAATATTCACAGCAGGATATGAATTCTAATGGTTTAGAATCTGACATGGATTCAAAAGGTTCAAAGTCAAGTGTGAATATTCAAAATTCCAATTCAAACAGGAATATCTTATCCAGTTCTGTTGACTCCAATGGTGGCACTCTTCAAGCAACTTATACTGTAAGCGGAAATACATTTGATGATATTCAAACTATAATAAACAAAGCTAAATCTGGTGATGTCATAAATCTTGCCGGAAAAACCTATTCAAGCAAGGGCAATCACATCAAGATTACAAAATCAATCACAATCAATGGAGGCAGTTCAACTGCCACTTTGGATGCGAAAAAATTGTCCAAGATCTTTGATGTGAACAACAATACAATTTCATTCACCATAATGAACTGCAATCTTATCAATGGAAATGGAAGGGCAATAACAGCATTGGCCAGCTACTGCAAGATTTCCAACTGTACTTTTAAAAACTGCAATGATACTTTCTGCGGTGCGATTTATATAAAAAACGGTACAAACACATGTATTTTGGAAAATTCCAATTTTCTGGACATGAGATGCATCAACGGAAGCAATGCAGGAATAACTTCTGCCCATACCTATGTCAGCAATTGCATCTTCCTCAACAACAAGGTTGGTGGAACTGGTGCAATGGAAGGATATGGTGCGGCTCTTCAAGTCGGTCAGAATCCTCTGACTCTTAATGACGGCTATGTGAAGAACTGCATATTCATGAACAATTCTATAAATATTCCGGACTATGCCTGTCATGGCGGTGCATTATGCTTCCGTCCTGGAATCAAGGTTTATAATTCAAGCTTTATAAACAACTACTGCAGCGGCTACGGAGGTGCGACCACACTTCATGCTGATGGGGAATTGTTCGACTGCATTTTCATTAACAACTCTGCAGGCCAGTTCGGCGGTGCAATTACAACCGGCTTGTCAACAGATGATATCAGCGTGAACATGACAAACTGTTATTTCGAGAATAATTCCGCTCCCCATGGGGGCGCTATTCTCATCAAGGGAGAAAGCGTTCATGTAATCGATTCATTTTTCAAGGACAATAAGGCGAATACAAGCTATGGCGGAGCTATTTACATACTTGGAAAAAATGCCATAATTACCAATACCAGTTTCTTGGAAAACAGGGCTTTAAAATTTGGTGCAGGAATATTCATAACAGGTTCAAACGCCAGCATTTCCAACTCAACCTTCACTAAAAACATTGCTGATGTAGGTGCTGCAATCTACATCATTGGAGAGAATGCAAGGGTTGAAGATTCCATATTCGATTTGCACAGTGTCAAAAATGGAACTGTCTACATCAAGGGAAACAGCTCTCTCATCAATCAAAGCAGTTTCCATGATAACATTGGAGAATATGGTGCTGCAGTGCTTATCGAAGGATACGGGACTTCAATTGACTCTTCCAACTTCACATCCAACAATGTTACAAAAAACGGAGGGGCCATATATATCCTAGGTTCCAATACAAGAATCTCCGATTCAAGCCTTGAGTTCAATAATGCGATTCCAGACAAGGCCGACATCAGCCGCGGTCTTGGAGGCGCCTTGTACATCAAGGGAAATGACAATATCGTTGATGGCTCCAATTTCACATTCAACACCGCTCGAAACGGATCAGCCATCTACACTGATGGTATTAACATGATTTTAAACAACACGGTTTTCGATAAGAACCAGGCATGGTCCTATGAATTGAATGTGGATGCAAGTCCAAAAACCAGCGATTATAATGAAAGCGATATTTTGATAGATATCAAACATATAGGCGGAAACAACATCGCAAATGCGATTTACAATACTGCTTCAACAGAGGACATCTACTTCTACAATGTGCAGTATGAATCCTCAAGAGGCGTTCATACAACAGGTGAGAATGAAATTCACCCTGTTTTAGGTGCCGAAAACAGTAAAAACGGCACTTTATTGTATCAGGACGACCGCGAGGACAACCAGCTTGTTGAAGTAGTTGTTTTAGATAATTCCACAGGAAGTGCTATCCTTAATGAAAGCTTTAAAACAGGAATTCTCGGAAACATAACTTTCAATCTGAGTTCAAAATATGATGAAACATTAAATCCTGGAAGATATTCAGTTCATGCGATGCATGTGGAAGACCCCTACTACAAGGAGATATCAAACCTGGATGATTTTGAAATAGTGGCTCTTGTCGACTTGTCAATAGACAAGATTTGTGATGTTGATGTTGCAGACATTAACGAAACTGTAACCTACACAATACACATTATAAACAAGGGTCCAAACAATGCAAGCGGAGTCTATGTTGATGAGGTTCTTGAAAATGGACTGGAGTTAGTATCATCTGAAGCTTCAAAGGGTTCTTATGCAGATGGCCTTTGGGATGTCGGTTCTCTTTCAGTTGGCGAGGAGGCATCACTAGTCATCACCGCTATAAGCAGGGAGATAGGCGAGCTATTTAATGAAGTTAATGTTGTTTCTAACGAGAAGGAAATCAACGAGTCAGACAATTCAGCAAACAAGACAATATTCATCAAGTCAACCGATTTGTCAATTGACATAACTGCTTCACAAAAGACTCTCAATTTAAACGATGCTGTGGATTTCACAGTGTTTGTGGAAAACAGGGGATTTTATGATGCAGACGATGTGAATGTCTCCATTGCCGATTTAGAGGATCTTGGCTTTATCGTATTAGGCGATTTGGACTACAAGACATGGTTCATTGGAGATTTGAAGCCTGGTGAAAACAGAACCATGAACATCAAGGCCAGGGTAAACTGCACAAACAGGACTGTAGTTGTTCCCGCTGATGTTAGATCAAGTACTTATGAAACAGACTATTCCAACAACTTCGACGAGGATTCCGTGGAGATACTGCCCCTTTGTGACTTAGCCATTTCAATTAATCCGGATAATGAAGTGGTCAATTCATCAAGCGGTGCTGTTGTCAAATGGACTGTTGTTGTTGAGAATAATGGGCCTGATACTGCGGAGAATGCTAATGTAATCCTCTCACATTTGGATGACCTTGTGGTTCTGGATTCATCTTTGGATACTGTCGAATCAGGTGAAGGCTTAAGCTTCAATATTGGTAATATTCCATCAGGAGGGAAGGTCAGCTTTGTTGTTTCAACACATCCGAATGTGACAGATAAGACAATAACAGTAAATTCCAAAACAGAGACTCCAACACCTGAGTTTGTTTTGACCAACAATGTCGATGACGGTTCCGTTTTGGTCATGCCTCTGTGTGATTTGGTAATTGATGTTGAGGTTGAACCTGGAGTCGTTAACTTAAGCGATGATGTAGTGGTCAATATTACTGTAACTGTTTCAAATGAAGGTCCTGACAAGGCTGAAAATGTTTCTGTCGACTTGAATTCATCTCTGGTTAATCAGACAATTGATATTGGTGATTTAGAGCCTGGAGAGAATAAAACAATCATCATTCCAGTTGTTCCTGATGTTTCCAATGTCAATGTAACCGTTGTTTCAAATGTAAGCGGAGATACTTATGAGGAGGATTTGACCAACAACAAGGATGATGATATTCTTGAGGTTCTGCCTTTAACCGATGTGGCTGTTTCAATTGTCTGTGATAGAAATCCTGTTAATTTCACCAATGATTCATCTTGTATTATCAATTGGACCATTACTGCAGTCAATAATGGTCCGGACAAGGCATCAGATGTATGTGTTGATCTGACTGATTTCAAGACTTTTGGTTTGGTTGTTTTAAATTCATCAGACAATGCATATGACCAGGATGTCAACACTTGGACCATTGGTGATTTATCTGCCGGTGAAAAGATGGAATTGATTGTTTCCACCATGCCTGGAGAGTCTGACAAGTCAGTTGTCATTTATTCCAACATATCCACTTCCGATTATGAATCCAATCTGGAAAACAACAGGGATTCTGCAGGAACAGTCATCCTTCCTTTATGTGATTTGATCATAAGCATAGAGTCAAATCCAGGCGTTGTCAATTTGACTAATGATTCCTGCTCAGATGTCAATTTAACAATAAACGTATCAAATTCCGGTCCAGACAAGGCTCAAAATGTCACAGTATGCCTGAATGACTTGGAAGAGCTGGGATTCGACATCGTTGATTCTACAGTTGATGTTCCTGGCGCTTCTTTTGATAAGGAGAACAAGACATGGTCTATCGGTGACGTTGATTCAGGAGATGGTGCTATAATCATCGTAACCGTCAATCCGAACAAGTCCAATATGAATGTGACAGCTATTGTTGAAACACGCACTCCAACCTATGAGATAAGCTTGGAAAACAACAAGGATGATACAGTTATTGAAGTCCTTCCTATATGCGATCTTGTAATCACTATTACAAGCGACAAGGAAGTCATCAACTTGAGCGAGATACTTCAAAAGATAAATTCAGGGGAATTAAGCATTGAAGAGTTTGCAAATTCAGATTTAACCACAGTCAATTGGACTATTACAGTCACTAACAATGGTCCCGACGATGCTCTTGATGTTGTAATGCACAATATTTTGCCTGAAGAACTGGAATTCATTTCCTATTTAGCTAGCCAAGGAATATTGAGAAATGGTCTTAATGAAAGTGTTGAGAATATTTCCAATGATTCCAATGAGTCTGGCGAAGTGTATTATGACTTGAATGGAACTGATTTCGAGGATTTGAATGGTACTGATTATGAGTACTTGGATGATGATAATGGGGATTATGATGGAATGGAAGATAATATTGATGATTATGAACTAGATGATGATTCTGCTTCAGGTGATTCAAGTGCTGGTTCCGCTTCTAGTAGTTTGGATAGTGAAGATGGTGCTGATGATGGTTCAACTTATGATAAATCATCTAGAGACTTGAGCTGGAGCATAGGCACATTGAAAGCTGGAGAGTCAGCAAATCTTGTCTTGTCAACAAGAGCGCTGAGTACTGGCTCCATCATAGAAAATGTAAGCGTATCCACTTCAACCTATGAATCAGATTTGACAAATAACAATGATTCAGCCATTGTAACCGTCTTTGAAGAGGAGCCTCCTCAAGAGGAACCTTCAGAAAACAACACAGATGATGGTTCTTATGATGAAACAGAAGAGGAGATTCCCGATTTTGCATTTGATTATCATGTTCCAAAAGATGCAGATGATAAAAATAGATCTGATTTGAAAAAAGTTTCAAATAATCCTGCCAAGACTTCCAAGGTTAAAGCTGTTAATAAAAGCATTAACATGAAAAATACTGGAAATCCATTAATTGTACTTGCATTAAGCATCTTAGGTTTATTTGTGGTACAATCCAGACGAAAAAATTAATTGATTTTTGGGTTTAATCTTTAAACCCATTTTATTTTTTTTATAACATTTTTCAGGTGATTAATTGAGAGACTTTACAGTAAAAGAAGCATATGAAATAATCAAATCTCTTGATAGTGGATCCCAGATTTACATGACAAAACATTTTCACTCTTCAATTAATTTAAGGCATAAAAAATCAGATATTTGTATTGAAGCATTATTGAATCAAGAAATTCTGGGTATTCAAAAACAAGAATTTAACAAATTTAAATTAACATACGAGCATAAAATTAGAAAAAGTCAAGATTTATATTTGATTATTGTGATAAATGATAATGAGACTATAAAACTAATAACAACTTATGATGGAAATAAAACAAGGAGACTGGGTGAAAATGAAGGCCGATAACTGTTTAACTTGGACTTATGACATTGAAACAGATTCTTTATTCATTTACAGAAATGAAAAATACGATTATGAAACCAGCTTGGAATTGAATGTAGATGTCATTTTGGATTTGGATGATAAGGGAATGCCTTCCGCTTTTGAATTCTTAAATGCTTCCAAACTTTTTAAAGTTAAAGCTTCATCATTGAACAGCATCAAAGAGATAAATGTTTCCGTGTCAATTACAGAAAAGTTAATCGAGTTGAATACTGAACTTACTGTGCTTGTGATGGATGAATTTTCTCAAAAATACTTATTTAACATGGCTGCAAACTGTTACAGCATTCCAGAATTCAATGAAGTTTTAAGTTTTGCTTGAAATTTTAAACTTTCTATTTTTGTTTATTTTATTCTTTTTTACCTTTTTTCACTTTTCAGTTATTTCAACATCTATTTTTTTAAGGCATTGTAACAAGAGGTATTATTTTGAAAAATTAGTATTTTTTAAAAATCTAAACCTTTTTATAATATTATTAATATAATTATAACTAATCTAAAATTTTTTATATGCTTTTTTATAAAAGATTTTTAGTTTTAAAAAATATTTGGAGATTTTTAATAAATCTTCAAGACATGACTTAATTTTATTGGAGATTATAAAATTTAATAATTTATAATTGGAGGAGTATGTTTGCTTTTATTAATTAGTCCTATAAATCATGAAGAAGCTATTGAATCTATAGAAGGCGGAGCTGACATCGTAGATGTCAAGAATCCAAAAGAAGGATCCCTCGGTGCTAATTTCCCTTGGGTAATCAAAGACATCAGAGAACTTACCCCAGAGGACAAGCTTGTAAGTGCGACTGTTGGTGATGTGCCTTACAAACCAGGAACTGTTTCTCTTGCAGCTATGGGTGCATTGGTTTCCGGTGCTGATTATATTAAAGTAGGATTATATGGTCCTAAAGACTATGATGAAGGATTAGAAGTAATGAAAAACGTTGTAAAATCTGTCAAGGATATAAAGCCTGATGCAATTGTTGTGGCAGCAGGATATGCTGATGCCCACAGGGTTGGAGCAGTCAGTCCATGGGACATTCCTAAAATAGCTAGAGATGCAGGAGCAGATCTTGCAATGCTGGATACTGCTGTCAAGGATGGAAAAACTCTCTTTGACTACCTGGACATCGATGATTTGAAGAAATTCACAGATGAAGGCCATGAATACGGCTTGAAAGTTGCTCTGGCAGGTTCTGTTAAAAAGGATCAGTTAAAACCTTTATATGACATCGGCTGTGATGTTGTAGGATTAAGAGGAGCTGCATGTGTTGGTGGAGACAGAAACACAGGTCATATCGACCGCAATGCAGTTCGCGAGCTCAAAGAGCTTGTAGAAAGCTTTGAATAGATATTTTTTATTCAAAATCAAAAATATAATGATTTTTTCATTATTATTTTTTTTAATCTTTTTTTATTGATTTTTATAATTTCATTAGTTTTTTAATATATTATCAAGGAGGAAAACATGTTTCGAGATAAAATTCAAAATGCAAGATCTGCATATACTTATGATGATTTTTTACTTGTTCCAAATGCTTCATGGGTGGAAGCAAAGGATGTTGACACCAGTGTTAATCTAACAAAAGATATTAAGTTGAACATTCCTATAATGAGTGCTGCAATGGATACTGTTACCGAGTCCGACCTTGCAATAGCTATTGCTCGAGAAGGTGGTGTAGGTGTGATTCACCGTAACATCACTCAGGAAGCTCAAGTGGAAGAGGTCAGGAAGGTTAAAAATGCGGAAGACATAACTGTCCGTGATGTAATAACAATCAGTCCGGATTCTTCTGTAGCAACTGTTCAGGAATTGATGGAAAACGAATCCGTAAGCGGTCTTCCTGTAATGGACGGCGATGAAATTATCGGAATCATCAGTAAAAGGGATGTAAGGCCTTACTTGAAAAACGGCTCTAAAACCCTGGTCAAGGAGATAATGACCTCTGAAGTTGTAACCATTACTGAAAAGGCAAGTCCTGAAGAGGCATTGGATCTTGCTTACGAACACAAGGTTGAAAGACTGCCAGTTGTTGATGAAAACAAGAAGCTTGTAGGAATTCTCACTATCAAGGATATTCTAAACCAGGACCAGCACCCTAATGCCGCACTTGGAAAGGACGGCAAGTATCTGGTTGCTGCTGCATGCGGTCCTTTCGATCTCGACAGGGCAATGGCATTGGACCAGGCAGGTGCAGATATTATTTCAATCGATTGTGCTCATGCTCACAACATGAATGTGGTCAAGTTCGCTGAAACCATAAAGGAAAACATCGATGCCGACTTATGCATGGGTAACATTGCAACCCGCGAAGCTGCTGAAGACTTGATTGCACATGGTGCAGACGGCCTTAAAGTAGGAATTGGTCCAGGTTCCATTTGTACAACCCGTATTGTTGCAGGAATTGGAGTTCCTCAATTGACAGCTATTGCAGATGTTGCTGATGTTGCAAATGATGCTGGAATTCCTGTCATTGCTGATGGAGGTCTTAGATATTCCGGAGATATTGCAAAGGCAATAGGTGCAGGTGCGGATGTTGTAATGCTTGGAAGCCTGCTTGCTGGAACTTATGAGTCTCCAGGAGACCTTGTAACAATGAATGGAAGAAAATACAAGCAATATCGTGGAATGGGTTCCATGGGAGCCATGACTGGTGGATCCGGAGGTGGAGCCGACAGATACTTCCAGGAATTGGAGAAAGGCAATTCAGGACAGATGAAACATTCCAAACTTGTTCCTGAAGGTGTTGAAGGTGTAGTTCAATACAAAGGCAGAGTCAGTGAAGTCGTATTCCAATTAGTTGGCGGTCTTAAGGCATCCATGGGATATTGCGGAGCTCCTGACATTCCAACAATGAAAAAGGTAGCAAGATTTGTGAAGATATCTTCCAGTGGAATCAAGGAATCCCACCCTCATGATTTGTTAATCACTAATGAGAGTCCTAACTATCCTACTTTGGATTAATTGTTTTTATTTTTTTAAATATCGTGCATGGTTATTTTTATAGCTATTGCATTTTCTTTTTTTATTTTTTAAAAATTGTGTAGTTGTTTTTTAAAATAAGTTGATTTTATTTTTCTGTTTTTTAATTTATAATTTTTTATTATTCAAATGATTCAATATCCTCTTTTCTATTGAAGTTTTTAAAATCATCTTCAAATAGAACTTCATTGTCCACTTCTACAAAATTCACACATTTAAGATTTTTGATGAATGATTTGACATATAGGTTATCATCCTCTAGAAGTTTTGAAATAATATCCAAATTGTCTTTTTTATAAATTGAATGAAGAGGCTCGCTGTTTTCTATCTTCATATCGCGTGACATCTCTGAGCTGCTCTTGAAGTTGAATTCCTTTTTATTTTTTAATCTGTCCTTGTTTGCCTTGGTGTGGTATGGTATGACTGCATCCGTATTTTCACTAGACTCTAAAAGATCAAACATGGTTTTGATATTGTCCTCGCTGATAAATGGTGAATCGCAGGGAAGCACGAGTGCATAATCTGTTTTTATATTTTTCAATCCGGTCATGATTCCTGCAACAGGTCCTTTGTCTTTGACTTCATCTTCAATGAATCCAAGTGAATAAGTGAAATTTTCTTTTATTTCTACCGGAACATATGCATCTAGCAATTCCTTATATGAATTTATTCTCTCTTGATTGTTTAAAACGATTACAGCATCATTTATTTTACCATTTAATCTCTCAAGTATGTGTAAAATCATAGGTTTTCCTTGAATAATCATGGAACCTTTGTCTTCTCCCATGCGTCTGCTCATTCCGCCAGATAATATGATGCAGGAGTATAATTTCTCACTCATAAATTTCACCTTGATTTTAATTTTATTTTTGAAATTTATAAGTTTATTTAAAATTCGTGGTGTTTTATTATTGAAAAAATGAGTTTTGTTTAATTGAAAAATAGGATATTGTTTTTATAAAAAGAGAATTATGTGAAGTAATTTTTAATAAAAAAAGAAATAGAATAAATTTAAAAAAAATTTATTCTTTCACACTGGCGTCTTCACCAGTCTCATCAAATGGATTTGTACGGATAGCCAGAGAAATCATGTAAGGATAATGCTTGTTCAAATATGACAGGTAGTAGATCCATTCATGAATCAGCTTGGAGTAGATTCTTTTCATGTCTCCATTCAAATGATTGAAATCGGCATCTTTAACATTGCTTAAGTCGGACCTGTGTTCAAGCTCCTCGTCCAAATGGAAAATCGCCATAATCAATGAAGTGAACTCGTCCTTTTCAAGCAGATTTGAATTGTTCATGAAATTTATAAGCAATTCCCTTTTGCTAATAAGAAGGTCTCTCAGTTCATTCAGGAACTTTTCTCTTTCCTCTCCACTAAGTTCTGCTTTAAAATCAATAGCTTTATCATCAAAATTTTTCAACCTTTGTGTGTAGTCGTCTTCTGTCCATGAATTAATGGATTTTAAATATTCGGTATCTGCCTTGTATTTGTTCGCAGTGCTGAGCAGGGCAATCAAGTCATTTCCAATTTCAGAAAAGAAAGTTCCCATAAGCATGTCCAGCTTTTCCATGACAGCTTCATGTTCTTTTTTGCTTATTATCTCATCAAGCAGGAATGCAACAAGCAGAATATCTACTGGAATAAAACCTAAATGTGTCCATATATATGATATAACATGTTCCGGATCTTTTAAAATCAGTATGTTGGATCCGTAGATGATAATGATTAGAATTATCATAAGTATGGAGAATTTAAATTTCCAGCTTCTCACATCTATTTTCATTTTTAAATCTCCAATTGTATTAATATTTTTTTTAAATTTAATCAATATGTTAAATATTTTTTTAAAATTCCTAACTTCTTATTATATTGTTTAAACAATACATGATTTATTTTATTTTTTTAAGATTATAAATTATTTGTTTTTATCAGAATTATTAAAATCTATTTTTTTAAAATTAAAAATTTTTATATCATTTCTGCTAAAATAAAATTATGAATGGATTCAAAGACAGGCTATCTGATTTTTTAAAAGAGGAGATAATTTTTTCCGTATCATTTATTCTTGCTTTAGCTTCCTGTTTTTTTGTAAAGCCAAGCATGGATTATATTGATTATATCAACTGGGAAACAATTTTGCTGCTTTTTGCCATAATGCTTGTTGTTGAAATCTTGAAGAATCTGGCTGTTTTCGAGATGCTTGTGCGCAGATTATTGGCAAAGGTAAATGATTCACGCACCCTAGTATGCTTTCTTACTTTCACCTGCTTTTTCTCTTCAATATTCATTACCAATGATGTTTCTTTGATTGTCTTTGTGCCATTTACCATATTGACTTTAAGAAGAGTCGGACGTACTGATTTGATAATATTCACAGTCAGCTTGGAGACGATTGCTGCCAATGTAGGCTGCATGGTCCTTCCAATTGGTGCTCCCCATAATATTGTTCTCTACACTGCATCCAATATTCCATTTGATTCATTTTTCCTGGTTCTTTTGCCCTATATAGCTGTTTCATTAATTATGCTGCTTGCACTGACTTTCATTGTTTCACCGGAGGAAATCAATATTGGCAGTGTGGAAAAAATAGAGCCTGATATGAAAAATTTCTTGAAAAAAGTCTTCTCAGGAATAGACTACTACCTGCTTCTGACATTCATTGCCCTCTTTATATTAATCGGCAATCTGGAATGCATTCCATTTTTCAATACCTTTTTCAAGAGCCATATCATGGGAAACGAAGTGTTCTGGGGAGTTGCGGCATCACAATTCATATCTAATGTTCCGGCTGCAATTCTGCTCAGTTCTTTCAGCAGCAATTATGAAGCCATAATTATAGGAGTCAATATTGGAGGTCTTGGAACCCTTGTTGCATCCATGGCTAATCTTATTTCATACAGGATTATTCAAAAAGAGTTTGATGGGATAAAAATAAGATATCTGGTGGAATTCACTCTTTTGAATCTATTATTTATGGCAGTAATGCTTGGTGTTTATTTTTTAACTTAAGGTCTGGAGTTTTGGATATGGCTTGTATTTTGTATGATTGGTGTTTATTTTTTAACTTAAGGTCTGGAGTTTTGGATATGGATTTATTTTCATTTAATGAATGAATCCTCTTTTTTCAACCAGTTTTTACAGCTATCATCATGTCTGATGAGCTTTTCATGGAGTCCGCAGAAGTACTGGGTGCACAATCCTATGTCAAATTCCATATAGTGGCAGTTATAACACTCTTTTTCTTCCATATTATCTCTTTAGTAAAAATCGTCATGTTTTCATGGTTAATGGAAAATTATCTCTTTTTCACTGATATTATTGCAGTTGGATTTAGAGATTCCATTTTTATGCCTTTATTTAAGAGAAGCCCTCTTGATATTGAAATATTTGTAATCTGAGGATTGTAGCCAAGTTTGTCCAATGCTTCAATTGCAGTGTATTGGATGTTGAGAAGATTGCTTATTATGAATATTCTTCCCTTGGAATTGATGTTTTTGTGGATTTTCTCAAGCAGCTCTTCAATCAATTCCTCATCATCACATCTTAAAATGGCTATGTCGAAGTTGTCCAGGTATTCAAGCATGTTTTTCGCATCATTTTCTATTAATTTGACATTTTCCTTGCTGCCGTTCTGTTTTAAGTTTTCTTTTGTCAAATCCATTGAAATCGGGCTTTTATCAATGGCTATGACTTCCTTTGCCAGATTTGAAAACTCTGCCGTGAGCTCTCCGATTCCGCAGTTGATATCCAAGACAACATCCTCTTCTGTCACTTTGGATTTGTATAAGAGTATAGCTCGAGCTTCTTCCTTTACAAATCCGGAAACATCACAGCTCTGTATCAAATCAAAATCATTTATCATATTATCACTTGAATTTTTTTTCTTTTCAAAACCTAAATCTATTGGATTCTTATTCTTTTTTCCATCTTTTAAACATTTCGTTGTCTATGTTTAAAACATCTAATATCTTTCCAACAATGAAATGGGTCACGTCATCAATGCTTTGAGGATTGTGGTAAAATGCAGGCATTGCAGGAAGTATTATTCCACCTTCATGGGATATTCTTGCCATATTTTCAAGATGGGCTGTCCTAAGAGGAGTTTCCCTTGGAACGATTACGAGGTTTCTTCTCTCTTTAAGAGCAACATCAGCCACGCGTGTGATTGCATTTGACGCATAGGCGTTAGCTATTGCAGATAATGTTTTCATGGAG
>Ga0256405_10002826_pt1 | contig 37864 bp, 39 predicted proteins | sample RumenRJG_02DNA_FD_189096 | JGI IMG/M metagenome (GOLD analysis project Ga0256405, IMG submission 189096) | Bovine rumen microbial communities from Lethbridge, Alberta, Canada - RJG_02 | ecosystem: Host-associated > Mammals > Digestive system > Stomach > Rumen | place: Canada: Alberta...
GGTTAACGGGTCGAAGTTTATACTTCCTCTCAGCCAGCACACTAGCTCCCCAATGATATTAATATCATATCCGTCTTTATTAAGTTCAGTGACTAATTCTATTCCTGCCTCTCATTTTTGTCAATCTAAAATTTTTAGACAGCTTATCAATTAGTGGTATAGCTTGATAGTAAATGTAGTTCCCTTGTTCACTTCACTCTCTACCTCAATAGTTCCAGCATGCTGATTTATTATCTGCTTTGCCATAGCAAGACCTATTCCAACACTATTCTTGGAAGTATTGTCTGCTTTATAGAATCTCTCAAATATATGTGGCAGATGTTCCTTCGCTATTCCCTTTCCATTATCGGATATTTTAATGCAGGTAAATATATTGTTATCAGAAGAATCCACTCTGACATATCCACCTGACGCAGTATGTTCTATGGAGTTCTTGATAATATTCGTAAGCGCCTCTCTAAGCCAGTGCTTATCTCCTCTTAATTCAAGCCCCTCTGGAGTCTGCACATTTAGTTCAACCTCTGATGTCTCAGCCATAACTTCAAGACTCTCCTCTATCTCTGACATCATATTAGGAAGCGAAATCTTGTCAGATTTCATTTCCAGAACTCCAGCTTCAAGCTGTGAGAGTGTAAGTAGATTCTTTATAAGCCAGGTCATCTTGCCCACCTGGGAATCTATCTTTGACGCATATTCCAGGCGCTGTTCCTCAGTTACTTCAGGGTTCATCAGAAGCTCTGTCATAAGAGAAATTGCTGTTAGCGGAGTCTTGAACTGATGGGATATATCCGACATCATATCCGACATATACTTCTTCTGCTTATGTTCAGAAGAATATTCTTCCTTCAGGATCGTAACCACTTTATATATCTCGCTCTGCAGGATTCCCATACGGCCTTCAGTTATTTCATTCATCCCTGGAAGCTCCGCATAGTCCTGGACCTTCGTTAGATAATCAATAAGCTCCTGTATCTTTTTATCCTGCTGTCTTTTCTGTATTAAAATGTAAATGATCAGTCCTACGATAACTAAAGCAAGGACGATTATTACTATATATTCCATATTATTCCTAAGCCTACTCCATTCGGTAACCCACACCACGCACAGTTTCTATCACTGGTTTATCACCAGGTTCTTCCAACTTCTTCCTGAGACGTCTCACGTAAACTGTCAGAGTATTATCATTTACAAAATCCCCTGCACTGTCCCACATTGCAGTCAGTATCTGCTGGCGTGTGAGAAGCTGTCCCCTGCTTTTTATGAAGGTAAGCAGTAGGCGATATTCCACTGCAGAGAGGAATATTTCTTCACCATTTCGGAATACCTTTCCACTCATTATGTCAACCTGATTACCACCAACATTTACGACTTCATTTCTAGTTTGCTCGGCACCTGACCTTCTAAGTATAGCCTTAATTCTTGCCAGTAATTCTCTAATTCGAAATGGCTTTGCTATATAGTCATCCGCTCCTTGCTCAAAGGCAAGCACTGTATGTATCTCATCATCGCATGCAGTCAGAAAGATAACTGGCACATTTGACTTACTGCGTATAGCCTTACATACCTGAAATCCATCTCCATCCGGAAGATTAACGTCAAGGAGGCACACATCATAGTGTGCCTCTGAATCTATTTCCTTTATAGAATCCGCTACATTGTCGAAGGAAGTCACTTCATAGCCTTCCTGATTAAGGGCTATGGTGAGACCTTCTACGATTATTGGATCATCCTCAACTATAAATACTTTCATTTATTTCCCCTGATCAACACGTTGTCTAAGCAGTATTACCTTATGTATTATAAGTCATAAGTGTCAAAAGTCAAAATGCGTTACTGCATATCAGTTCTCACTTCATCAATCAAAGTATTTTTACTATCCTTATAGCTAATCACTGTAAAGAGTGAGAGTGAGATAACGCTGGTCAAAATTATTATAACCATCATCCATACAGGAAGTGTAAAGCTCATCCTTCCAAATCTGCTATTCAAGATAAAACGAATTCCTACAACAAAAGCTCCTGTTATGAGTCCTGAATAAATGATTGACTTTACCATTAAGCGAACATTCTCCAGAAGAAGCATTTTACTCTTCTGAGCCTTAGTCATTCCCATAGACTGAAGGACTGAAAGCTCCTGGTGTCTTGAAAGTCTTCTACCCATAACTGAATTGTATAGATTTAACATACAAATCAGCGCAATAAGTAGTGTAAAGCATGTGGCTACGATATTTAATATCTTTGTTATAGCGGTTTTAAAATCAGTAAGTCCTGTCGCTATAGATGCCGATCTTAAAGCATAATCATCATATTCATCCTTAATCTGCGAAAGATTTCTAACAAGCTTTGAGTCATTTGTATTTACACTGAAAAGTATCTGTCTTAGTCCCATTCTACTTACATCTTCAGGAGAAAGACTTCCTATATAATCTCTAGTAGTTTCAGAAGTAATAATCCATGCAGCACTACCTCTCAGACTGTAATATTCTTCTATATCAGATGCATCTATATATCCAGCAAATGTAACAGGTATATCAATTTCTTTATACTCATCCTTATCTTTAATATACTCAGCACACATCAGATTCATCTCATCGCCTACTTTATAATTAAATGGATTCTTTACCTCATAAGATGTAAAGTCAGGCTGCAAAGCTCCTTCAAATGCGAACTCATATTCCTCCGTTGAAAGAAACACCTTATCATATATGAGGACTGGATTCTCTCCTGATACATCCACTCCAGCTTTCTTAGCCACTTCTGCAAACTCATCATCTGAAAGAGTTATAATATTCACTTCAGGATTTGACCATACTTCCGCTGGTTCAAGATAGTTTTCTACAACAATCTGAGGCTTTTCCCCTGGATAATACAGATCTAATATAGCATTCATATCATTTCTATACTCTTCAGTATAATCTGAAAGAGCGATATTATATGGGGCGAGTTCAATATTCATTTCAATATAGTCTGACACTTCATCAGAAGTTACTATATCCTCTTTTCCTGTCATATACTGTATGTCTTCATCAAAGGAAAATGAATAATCATAGCCCTCATATTTTGATCCTACGGCAATATCTTCCTGGTCTGCCTTAGACTTAACAATATCTGTAAAGCTTCTAACTGCAAATGCTGTAATCAGTGTAAGTGATATAAATACTGTAATACTTCTGATAATACCCCTGGTAGAATGTTTGTTTCTACTAATTGAAGCTGCTGAAAGAAGTCTCTCAGGGCGTCCCTTCATCATAAGACCAAAGTGTGTCTTAACCCCGCGCTTCTTTGTTTTAACGCCTGTATCATCATTTCCTCTGATACTCTCGATTGGGCCAACCTTACTAATCTTTATAGCAGGAATCAATGCTGATATCCAAACAGCTACAGCTGAGAAGATAAGCACAAAGAATATATTAAGCGGATTTACGATTAAATGATAATCTATCTCGCAACTCTTTCCTGTGATAACATTTGTCGCTATGCTTGATATAATCTTAGCGAAATGAGGATAAAGCAGCACCATCGCCCCCTTAACCACTAGGAGTCCAAGAATTATGCCGATTGGCAGTGCCATAGCAAGCAGAACAAAAACTTCGTAGTATACACTCCATTTCTTCTGTCGGCGAGTTGCACCAACTGATGAAAGCATTCCGAGATAACGGCTTCTCTCCTTATAGGACATACTGAATACATTATATATAAGTACCAGCGATGCCGCTGATATAAGGATTATAAAGAACGCCTGGAAGAATATCATTAGCATATTGAAGTTGGCATCAGTACCCTTCGCCGCAAATACAAGCAGAAGATCATTTACTACTATCTGACCATTATCAACTGGAATACAAGTTCCATCCTCCAGCATAAAAGCACTTCCGTTCTCCTGGACTTCAGCTCTTTCTTCCTCTGTTCTATGACTGTCTATTATTCTAGCTATCTCTCCTTCTGTATTTTCACTCGACTTAAGGTCTATAGTAAAAACGAGATTAATGCTCTCACCCTCTGCAACTGCTGCATCATTCTTAGTCAGTGCTGTATATCCACCCTGACCGTCTGATTCATAGCTTGGTGTTTCCATGATACCAACTATAGTATATGTACCCTTAATGCCTGTTGGCTCATGTATTTCTTCAAAATCATCATTTTCTGGCCAGTATGCAAAATGTGCAGGAGCCTTTACTGTAGTACCATGTTCCACACTGAAAACATTATTACCAAATGTTATAACACCAGGTGCTTTTCCAGCTGCAATCTTCTCCTCTTCACCTTCCTTATAGAAAGCATGCACATATCTATCAAATGCATCAACATCTACTGTGTCACCAACCTTAATATCTGCACCATCCTCTATAGCTCTCTCACTTATAAGGATTTCATTTTCCTTCTCTGGAACACGACCTTCGATTACATTTATATTCATCCAGTCAAACAGTTCGCCTGAATACCCCTTCAGCTCGAGATATGGAGTCTCTATATTTGCACTCTGAGGAAAGTCTGTATATCCCAGTGGTCTGGATACCTCAAGCTTATCTATAGAATCAAGAGCGGCTATCTCATCTGCCTCTTCCTTCGTAACATCATAAACCTGATAGTGCCATTTTCCTTGATCCGCTTCAACAGCGCGTCTCATGAAGTCCATCACTGTATCTTTGCCAATAAAGACTGCCGTCATAAGAACTACCATCACGAGAATTCCTGTAAATGTAATAATCGTGCGCTTCTTATTCTTCTTCATATATGTTTTAGTTACCTGAAATATAATCTTCTTATTCTTCATAATTTTGTCCTGCTATTTTTACCTATCTCATAAACCGTGAATAGTAACAACCTACACTATCTTTCTAACCTGTTCATTCTTAATGATGCGACCATCTTCGATGCTGATCACTCTGTCTGCCTGCATAGCAAGACCTTCATCGTGAGTTATAAGAATTAATGTCTGCTTATTAACTCTGTTAGATTCTTTAAGAAGCTCGATTATCTCTTCTCCCGTCTTCCTGTCCAGATTTCCAGTAGGCTCATCTGCCAGAAGAATTGCCGGATGACTGTAAAGTGCTCTTCCTATGGATACTCGTTGCTGCTGTCCACCTGATAACTGATTCGGAAGATTATTTCTTCTATCAGTAAGTCCCAGATGTTCAACTACACTATCAAGTCTTTCTTTATCAAGAGCTCTTCCATCTAAGAGATGTGGAAGTGCTATATTTTCATCTATATTTAAAACTGGCATCAGGTTGTAGAACTGATATACAAGGCCAATCTGTCTTCTTCTGAAGATTGCCAGCTTATCTTCATTTAAGCTGTGGATATCTGTACCATCGATATAAACCTTTCCTTCCGTTGGCTTATCTACTCCACCAAGTATATGCAGCAGAGTTGATTTACCACTTCCAGAAGGACCGATGATAGATACAAACTCCCCTTTCTCAACTGAGAAGCTAACATTATCCAGAGCTCTTACCTCTGTATCTCCTGAACCATATATTTTTGAAACGCCTTCACATTTTAAAATTTCCATTACTATGTCCTTTCATATCAGAATCATCAGGGATTCTTTTTCATTTACATTTGAAACTCATTCCTAAGAGATTATCTCCCCTTCACAGTTATTAATATATCATACCTTTATGACACAGCGGTGACTCTTAAAGTGACAGTTTTGTCACATAAAAATACCACGAGTCTTAACCCGTGGTATATAAACCATTAATATAATTCACATAATTAATCCGAATAATTATACTTCTTAAGTATTTGTCCGAACACGAGACACATAGTAGTTCCAAGTACTCCAAGTATGAAAAGCATCAGCGCAGCTCCCGAGCCCTTTCCACTACCGAAAAGTAACTTAAGAGTTTCACCAGAATGTTTCATAATCGGCTCACACACTTCATCTACCATAACTCCACCAAAGAGGAGTCCGATAGGAATTGTAAAAAACTGCAATGTATTTCTGCAGGCATATACTCTTCCCTGTAATCTTTCAGGAATAGAATTCCTCATAATTACAGTCTGATTCGTACTCATTACCGGAACAAATATCCATCCAATTATCTCAGCTATACACCAAAGAACCGGACTTCTGGAAAATGCCAGAAGGAAGTTCTCTGTTCCAAGCGAGAAAAGCATCGATGCATATATAACCCTTACTCTATTCTTTGGCTTTGGCATAGCCGTAGCTATAAGACTTCCGACTACCATAGCAATTCCTGAAAAGGATGTAACTATTCCATAGATTGAATTGCCACCCTTAGGACTCGGAATGATAAATGCCGGCAAAACAGCATCAAAGGCTGAAGCTATAAAATTAACTCCCGCAAGGAATAGGATTATATACAGAATCAGTGGATTATCCTTTAAGTACACCAGTCCTTCCTTAGCAAGACTAAGGACGCTTCCCTCATTTACCTCCTTCTCAGGTACTTCAGGAATGGTTATAAAACAAGCAAGCGCGATAAATGCAACTGCAAAGGATATAAGGTCTATCACTATCGCTGCATCTAGTCCTGCAAGCCCATAAACTGCTGCTGCAATCAGAGGATTTCCTATTGTCACAAGGGATCTCGATAGTTGCTGTAGACCACTGGTCTTCTGATAATGTTTCTTCGGAATCACCATCGTATAAGCTACTTCTGATGCAGGCTGCTGAACAGTATTCATTAGTCCTGACACAGCATTTATCAGATAGAGATGCCACACAGAAAGTGTATCTGTCTTATATAACACAAATACTGCAACTGTAGTAAGGGCTGCCAGCAGGTCACATATCAGCATAGTCTTCTTCTTATCGAACTTATCTGTAAGTGCTCCTGCGAAGATACTCATTATGACATATGGCGCATATGTAAAGATTCTAAGCGCCGCTGTATTAAGAGCTGAACCCGTCTTCTCATATAGCCATAGTGTTAAGGCAAATGCAGTTATTGCACTTCCCAGCTGTGACAAACTCTGAGTACTCCAGAGTATATAAAAATCTTTTAGATTATTATTCTTATTCATTTTTCTTTGCTCCTTTAAATCTAGTTGTCTATTAGAGCAAAGCTTGAGGATTATCTACTGCCTATCTTAGCAATTATCCTCCACACAGTCTCCTCAAGCTCTGCGTGGAGCTAATACTTCGCAACGTCTCATAATGCTCTCCTTTATCTATTTTTTCATTTATCATAAGTCACTTTATCACCAACATGACCACACTTGGTGAATAATTAATTCTAAGTATAGCAAAGTTAAAAATATCACACAACTAAACCAACAGTTTAACTTTCCTTCCCTGTCATCTGCTCATATGTTATGCCATACTTCCTTGCAATATTCATAGCATAGGAGCATGAGTCAGGTTCACTTCTCTTTACCTTAAATGTATTCTCATTATTCACGATTTCCATGATGAGGCTCACGAACTTCGACTCTCCGTTCCATTTATTCATATCTTCTATGGACCTTGCAACCTCGTGGATATGAGTATTAAAGATGACAGCTGAGCCTTTCTCTTTAAGTACTCTTAGAAGATCCTTTGAAAGATAGAGTCCATCCTCCGCACTGGTAGTAGAATATGTTTCATTGAAGAGTATTAAAGTTCTGTTATCCGCCTCTCCAACTATTTCTTTAATTCTCACAGCCTCTTCTCCCAGTCGGCCATAATTGATAGTAAGATTCTCATCTATTGGAAAATGAGTCAGAATGTTCGAGAATGGAACTCCCTTACACTTACTTGCAGTAACATAACAACCCGCCGCTGCAAGAAGCGATATAATTCCCAGCGCCTGTTCTATGATAGTCTTTCCACCACGGTTGGGTCCTGTCAGGATAAAAAGATTCTCCGACGGTTTAAATGAAAAATCATTCTTAACTATATTTTTCTCCTGGGATATAAAGAGACGAACATTATATAGATCATTTATTTCAAATGTACATTTTTCCGAAGGTACTCTTCCAAAGTCATCCACTGCAGAAGAATCAGGGAACTCAGGAAATGTTATCTTCTCCCCTTCACTGACTATTCTTCTTCCAAATCTAGCCATATTTATGTAGAAGACAAGTCCTTCATACATCTGAATCATAGATGAGCTATCCATGTTTACATACTTAGACATAACACTCTTCATTCTGACAAAATGTCTCTTAAGATGTTTTTCAATAACAGGTGCCATTGCAACCAGAAGCGGATCCACCACCTTAGTATTAACCATCGGTTTGGGTCCACCAATATTTTGATTACTGGCATTCATGATATTGGATATCTCTGCTGCAATCTCAGCAAACTTGTACTTAGACTTGATTTTATAAGGAACAAAATCGACAACCTTAACCTCATCGATATTCATATCAGGAGTAAATGTCACGCCTACATTTGCACTTCTGACGCAGGATAGATCCTCCAATATCGTCTCTATATCAGCCTTTGCTTCTTCAAACTTATCATCCTCTATAACTTGCTTCAGATTGTCTCTAAGGTCGCATAGTCCCTTAGCTTTTACCTCATATTTATCCAAACAAGAATAAAGATTTTCTATCACTTCAACATATACCGATAGCTCGCGAAGATTTTCAAGAAGCGTATAGAGAGTTGAATCATTTTGCCTCATCATAGTTCTGCTACTGCCATAATCCTTAAGAGTCTTGATAAGACCTAGGGCATTATCCATGTCATCAGTAAACTCATCGCTCGCTAGAAAATCCTTCATTATCTCCTGCCTATAGACTGAGTCTCTGATATCCTTCGGAATGCTCGAAATGATTTCTTTAATAATTATGATATCTCTCTCATTTCCAGATATTGCTTCAAGTATATCTTGAATAGCCAGATCCTTTATAGCTGACTCTCCAAGAGAAGTAAATTCTCTTTTAGATCCTGACGCAAATAGTAAATCCATATGTCCCCCAAAAATATACTAAAAATATAGAATGCTAAAACTAATTCAAATAAGAATCATCATATAGAATAAAACATAGCCCCAGTTCTTTATATCAAAATATTTCTATTCATGTTATAATCTTTATAATCATATTACAGGAGAAATGGCCATGGCTTCAAGAAAAACAAGTTCGAAAAGCAAGAAAACTAAAGCAATCAACATGGATGAGATACTGGAGCTCCTTCATGAACATGCAGAAACCGGATTTATACATACTAGCTACCGAGACGAGACAAAGAGATTCCGTTATCTTATCAACGGAGATAAAAGTGCCATAAGGGATTCTATAAATATAATGGAACCAACGATACAAGGCACTCTCTCCAAGGACCCTCTACGCAATATGAGATATCTCTTCATCGTTAATACTGGACTTGCCACAAGATACTTAATAGAGGAAGGTATACCACAGGAAACAGTTTATTCTATCAGCGATATATATATTCAGAAGGCTGATGTTGCAAAAACCATAGATGAGATACGCGAGCTCAACAAGGAAGTCTGGACTATATTTGTTGAAACTGTTAGAGAGCATAAAAAAGAGAATCAATACTCAAGACATATACTAGAATGCCTCAACTATATTGATTCTCATTTTAATGAAAAGATAACTCTGGAATTACTTGCTGAAAAAGTAAATCTCAACCCGAGCTACCTGGCAACACTTTTTAGAAAAGAAACCGGTAATACTCTCGGAACTTATCTTATGAATATTCGAATCAAAGCTTCTCAGGCTTTACTCACAAGAACTGATTATTCTTATTCACAGATAGCCTACTCTATGGGCTTTTGCTCACAGAGCCATTTTACCGCTGCCTTTCGCAAAATCAGTGGGCTTACTCCAAAAGAATACCGTGTTAAATATTTCAACAAGAGTATATCCATTAGCTTGCCTTCTTCTGATTAATGGTAGCCGCCTTACCATTTTCAAGATATACTGTTCGGTCTCCGTAGGATGCACATTTTTCAGAATGGGTTACCTGAAGGATTGATATTCCCTTCTCTTTATTGATTCTTCTGAAGAGTTCCATGATTTCTTCACCGGACTTCTTATCCAGATTACCAGTTGCCTCATCTGCCAGGATAAGATCAGGATTTCCGATAACAGCTCTAGCGATAGCAACTCTCTGTTGCTGACCACCTGATAGTTTAGAAGGCATTTCCTTTCTCTTAGCTGTGAGACCTGTAATCTCTAGGATTTCATCCAGTTCCTTCTTGAGGGAGGCCTTGGTCTTTCCAGCAACCAGTGATGGAAGAAGTATATTATCTTCCACATTTAGATTCTGAACCAGATTATAGAACTGGAAGATGAAACCGATTTTATCCAGTCTAACCTTAGAAAGATCCTTCTCCTTAAGCTTTCCGATATTCTTGCCACATACCATAATGTCTCCAGTAAAATCTCGATCAAGACCACCAATTAGATAAAGCAGTGTTGACTTTCCTGTTCCAGAAGGGCCCATAAGGGATACAAACTCACCATACTTTACTTCCATACTTGCTCCATCAAGTACCTTGGTGATAGCATCTCTGCCTTTACCGAATTCCTTATGTACATTGCTTACTTCAATTATATTCTTTAATGATTTCTCCATTTTATTTCTCCTTTTATTCGTACTTCAACTGTTCTGAGATTTTCATCTTCTTTATATTCTTCATAGTTTTTAGTATCGTGATGCTAAATGTAATAAACATGATGGCTAAGAAAAGCCCTGTTTTCCCATAATCTATAAACATTTCAAATGGTATCATCGTCTTCATGGCATTAAAGAAAAGAACTGTGCATACTAATCCTAAAGCGGTTCCTAAAACTATAGATATTCCACTTGATAATAGATTCTCTACTGCAAACATTTTTATAAGACTATGTCTTCCCATCGCGGTTGATATAAGTACTGCACTTTCTCTCTTTCTGCTTTCAAATCCAACTATCTGATTACTGAATACTCCAACAAGAGAAAGTCCAACACCCATGATGATGATCATATATAAGATGGTCATCATTCCCGCACTTTGCTGATTTGCTTCCTCCATATAGTCAGCCATGGTTCTTATCTTACTTATGGTACTAGAGGAATAACTCTTTATAAGACTAACTGTTTCTTCCGGATTATCAGAATTAACATATGCGTACGAAGGCTTATCAAAGTAAATCTGCTTATATAATTCAAGAGGCATCGCTATAGTTTTATCACAACCATCCGCTATACTTGAATTTATAATTCCTGCCACCTTAAATGTATCTCGATATGGAACAACACCATCTGGATTTAGTAGTAAATCAATACTATCTCCTGTCTTTACATTCAGCTCTCTCGCAAGGTTACCACCTATATAAATCTCTCCATCATTTATCTTTTCTGGAAGCCCTTTATAAGATGTAATGAGACTAAATCTTCCATCTGTTCCAAGAAAATATGAAATTGTCAGTTTCTCATCAGATCCTTTCTCATATTTTCCTGCAAGATACTTCTCTATTTTATCTGTACCTGCAACAATATTTCCATACGTTGAATACTCAAACTCAAGATCTGTTACGCCTTCTAAATCTTTTATGTAATCATAAGACTCCGAGCTCTCCGATAAGCCCTTAAGTATAACACTTGCATCAGCAGGCGCACTGGTTGAAAAACGATAAAATGATATAGCTCCTATAAAAAGTACTAAACTAAGAGTAGTTGCAATAAATGCCAGCTTCGAACTACCAATAGATGTCTTCTTAGTTCTAAGATTAACCGCTGCAAGAGTAAGTCCAATATTACTTCTTCTTTGTCCCATTCTTTCAAACAGACTGGACACACCTCTAAGAATAAATGAATAACCACTTACAAAAGATAGAATCAGTAGAACAAATCCCAGAAGACTAACTAGAGTATTGTCATTTAATACTGTAAATGAAAGCACAGCCAGAACTGCCCCTAAGCTTCCACATATTATGCTTAACACCAGATTCTTCTTTTTATATTTATATTCAGTATCTTTATTATCAAAGATTATGTCTCTGATAGCTGTATTAGTTGCCTTACGAAGTTCCTTAAGGGGACATAGCATTTCTACTACAACTGCTCCTATAATCACCGCTATCATAACCGGTATAGAAACCTTTCCGAGATCCATAGTAAGCTCTAGGTCGCTTCCTGAATTTACAGTAAATACATTATTAAATATTGCATCTCTTGTTAATGCATAAAGTACAGTTCCAATCACTCCACCAAATAGTCCATAGAACATATTTTCAATTAGTATTACTCTTGAAGTAAGTCCCGGCGAAACACCCAGACTTCTAAGAGTTCCAACAGTTGACATTCTGTCTATCATGATTCTTTCAGACAGAGTCACAGTAACAAAGATTACAAGGAGAAGTGTGACAAGAAAGAGCATCTTGAAGATGCCACTAATCATATTTACTTGTTCCTCAACTGACTTTCCACTAACCAGATTTTCTACAGTAGCATTTGGAACTCTATCTTTTAGCTGATCACAAAACTCTCTCAGACTTGCTTCATCACTCACCTTTATATAAGCAAACTGGTACTTAACCTTCCCATCATAGCAAAGCTTTGACATACCTTCCTTAGATACAACTGCTGTATAATCATTTTCAAGAAGACCACTAAGTGATGCTACCTTCTTAATCTTGTAATCCTGAGATACATAGTTATCTCCATATATAGTAAATGTATCTCCCTCACTAAGCTCTAACTCTTTTGCCATAGTCTTAGTGATTATGCACTCATTTTCTGCAAGCTCTACGCCCTTAGGAATAAGCTTCATATCAGAAGCAATCTTTGGATCAACTCCTATGGTTTCAAGATTTTTCTGATTGTAATATGCATACATCTGATCATTACGAACTGTCAGCTTTGAATCCTTTGTAGATATAAATGTCGCTTCATATTCTGGAAGACCTTCAAGATCCTCTTCACTAATATCAGTACTTGAACTAACAACTGCATTTGAAGTTCCATACATAGAACCAAAGGCACTTCTTAGAATATTCCTAATACTGTTATTCATATCGAAGGCCATCATTCCTGCAAAGGAACATATCGTTATACTTACCACTAGAAATAATGTCATACGTGGTTTTGCAAATATATTTCTGAATGTATGTTTTAGTATTACTCCCATGTTACCACCTCTCGACTCTATTTTCTGGAGCGACGTACATACCGTCTCCTTCCTTTACATCATAAGTTTCATAGAACTTATCACAGGAACCAAGAGTTGCATTTACTCTGACAATTCCAGGACTATGTTCATCATGATGCAGCAGATATATTCCCTCTACATCACTATTGATACCGCGCCAGATTTCGCCAAATCCTTCGAAGAGATCGATAAACTCTTCCTTCTTTTCAGGAATATTAGTTATACATTCCAGCGCACCCAGGTCAGCATAGTTTTCACCAAGAGTCAGCTTTCCGTCTACATGATATACATCCATGATCGTATACTCACTATAATAATCTATACACATGTCAGCTCTTTCCTTGAGAGCTTCACGGTCCTTTTCACATAACCACTCAGGGTTATACACACCCTTATCATCCCAGTTGATACAGTTGGAATCAAAGGCATGTCCAACCTCATGGGCTATTACCATTCCAAGCCTTCCGAGATTGCCAGCATCACTATAATTCTCACTAAAGAATGGCTCTTCAGTAATTGCCGCAGTCATTACTACCACATTGTCAACCCAGAAGCAGGCATTTACTGTCTGAGGCTGCATAGTCTGTCCCATCTTAGGTCTTGGTCTTTTTATCTTTTCCTTTGAAGTTTCGTACTTATACTTGATAAGATTCTTATATGTTTCGTATTCGTCACTTCCTATAAGATTATCAGTACTGACAAGGGATTCCGCGTAGCTTCCTCCAGTCTTAAACTCTATGGCCTCGAGCTTGGCAAGAAGTTTCGTTCTTCCATCCTCGGTAAGCCAGTCAGCATTTCCTATAAGTTCTCTATAAGACTCTCGGATGTTTTCACACATTTCTCTTACCTGCTTATCCTTAGACTCTGGATAAAATGCAGCTGTGTAGAGTCTACCTATCTGGTCCGGAAGATTATTTATTATCTTCTCTTTTGCCTGCACATCAAGACTCTCTGTCTGCTCACCATATATATCCTTCAGGTCCTTATAATCATCCGAAAGATATTCATTATACTTATCTATATATTCAACCAGAAGCCAGGTCTTAAAGGCTTCCAGATTATCTTCGTCAGCAAGGGCTTCCGATATAGAAGTCATCTGATCCTTTGAATATATAACCCATTTATCATAAGGGTTATCTATTCCATATCCCTTTACAAAACTCTCTGTATCAAACTTAAGATCATTCATTTCTTTATCAGATAGATTCTTTACTGAACTAAGTTCCATCCTGCTATCCTTAATGTCATACGCTATATCCACCGCAAGGACTGCAAAGTTATCTGCCTTTTGTTCTGCTTCCTTCTTATCTGTTCCGAGACTGAGAAGCACATCCTTTACATGTCCTCTCACCTTATGTCTTCCATCCTCTGTCCCTGCTATATCTTTGCATTTAGTTCCTAGGATCGATTCAATTCCTTCAAATGAAAATGAGTACTCATCACTCTTTGTAAATCCATCTGATATAGAGAAGGAATATAAAGGATTAACATCATATACCGCCTGATATTTTCCAATTAATTCATATAACTCCTTGATACTGCTAACAGAATCTATCTCTTCTCTTACATTTTGAAAATCCTTATCTGCATCACTTTTTTCTGCATCATAGGAGGAAATCTGCCTATAGTAATCCGATATCAGCTCAGCATCTGTAGATGTCGCAAGTCCGCCTGCATTCACTTCATCGATAATGCTATACATTTTTCCGTTCGTGATCTGATAAACCCCAGAAAATGAACCATATCCGTACTTAGGATCAATATCAGCTTCCTTTAGGACACCCGCGTTAATATAGCCATAATAATCATCTTGAGGTCTTATATCCGTGGACACAACACCCTTTGTCCCACCATCGGTATCACTAACCTCTACAGCTCTGACATCAGCTCCATAAAATGCTGAAGCAAGAATCGATGCGATAGAAACACCTACAGCAAGTCCTCTAATTCCTTTGTTCATCTTAAAGCTCCTTTACTTTATATCGTTAACAATATTATACGTTGTATAGTATTCTTTTCGATTGATATTATATGCCGTATAATATTGTATGTCAACAACAATTTTCTTAACATAACCTTAAATGGTTTCTCATTTCAGTTTTTTCTTAAGTTAGACGCAGTATTCCAAATAACGTTACAAACTTTTTTAGCTTGAAAAAAATCGGCTGTGAAGTGACTCTTCACAACCGATTCCATATTAAACTATATTTTTAATACCTTCGCATATTCTTCTGGCAACTATCGGATTATTCATCGTATATAAATGAATTCCCCGTATGTCACTTACAAGAAGATCTATAATCTGACTCAGCGCATAGGACATGCCCGCATCAAAAAGCGCTTCCTTGTTATCCTCATAGCGTCTTATGATTCTCTCGAACCTCTCCGGAAATGTAGCATTACACATGCTTATCATTCGCTTTATCTGCGTTGCATTTATAACTGGCATTACACCAGGAATGACTGGCACATCTATATCTGCAATCTTGCATTCCTCATTAAAATGGAAGAATGCTTCATTATCGAAGAAGAGCTGTGATATAAGTGCCTCAGCTCCAGCATCTACCTTAGATTTAAGACATTTTATCTCGCTTACTCTGTTAGGTGATTCAGGATGGCACTCTGGGTAGCAGGCTCCGAGAAAGCAGAAATCATAATCTGGTTTCAGGAAGCTTATAAGATCTGACGAATGTCTAAAATCATCCTTCTCCTTAACTCTATCATTCTTATCGCCTCTAAGCGCAAGAACATTTTCTATCCCCTCAGCCTTAAGCACTCTTGCAAACTCTTCTATCTCCGCTTTGTCGTAATGAAGACATGTAAGGTGAACCACTGGTTCGATACCATACTTATACTTAATCTTCTTAGCTAGCTCTATAGTACGGTTGCAGTTAGAGGAACCGCCTGCACCAAATGTAACACTTATAAAATCAGGATGTAACTCAGACAGGACATCCAAAGTGTCATCTATATTTTCTAGCTGAGAATCCTTCTTAGGTGGAAATATCTCGAAAGAAAGACTTCTCTTTTTATTCTTATATATTTCTGATATCTTCAAGTGTTTACCTCACATACTACATAAATCTTATTTATTTCTAATAATCTCAGCAGCCTTTACAAGATTGATAAGACTTGCCTTTGTCTCTGTCTCGCCTCTAGTCTTAAGACCACAGTCCGGGTTAACCCAAAGCTTGCTGTCTTCGATTCTATCTCTCATCGCGTTAAGTGCATTTACTATCTCATCAACTGATGGAACTCTTGGACTATGAATATCATATACACCAGGACCTACTTCTGTCTTGAAGTTGTTCTCCTTCAGGGAATCAAGAATCTGAAGGTCAGATCTAGACGCCTCAAATGTTATAACATCTGCATCCATTGCATCGATTGCAGGTATTATATCTGTAAACTCGCTGTAACACATATGAGTATGAATCTGTGTCTCTGGCTTAACCCCGCTATGTACAAGACGGAATGCAGGTATAGCCCAGTCAAGGTACTGTGAATACCAGTCTGACTTACGTAGAGGAAGCTTCTCTCTAAGAGCTGCTTCATCTATCTGGATGATATCGATTCCATTTGCTTCAAGATCCTGAACTTCATCTCTGATAGCAAGCGCAATCTGAAGTGTACTCTCCTTGATAGAGATATCTTCTCTTGGGAATGACCAGTTAAGGATTGTAACAGGTCCTGTGAGCATTCCCTTTACTGGCTTATCTGTACAGCTCTTTGCGAACTTAGACCAAGCAACAGTGATAGGGTTCTTGCGTGATACATCGCCCCAGATGATTGGTGGCTTAACGCATCTTGTTCCGTATGACTGAACCCATGCCTTCTCAGTGAAGATATATCCTGCAAGATTCTCACCGAAGTACTCAACCATGTCATTTCTCTCATACTCGCCATGAACGATGACATCCAGGCCAATCTCTTCCTGAAGCTTGATACATTCAGCTATTTTTTTCTTGTTAAACTCTGTATATTCATCCACAGAGATAAGTCCCTTGCGGAACTTCTGTCTATTCTGTCTAACATCCTGTGTCTGAGGGAAGGAACCAATAGTTGTAGTAGGGAACAGTGGAAGTACCAACTTCTCCTTCTGAAGCTTCTCTCTCTCATGGAACTCAGGAAGTCTTGTATAATCTGAATCCTTTATAGCTGCAACTCTTGCCTTAACAGCTTCGTCTACACTATCTACACGGCCGTGGAACAGAGCCTGATTTGCAGTAAATGTAGGCTGAGCAGCGACATTTCCAGACTCAGCAAAATCAGAAAGCTTTGCAAGCTCACTAAGCTCAGAAAGCTTCTCTTCAGCGAATGCAAAGTGCTTAAGATAGTCTGTAGTTAGTTTCGTCTCGCTACTAAGTGTATATGGAACATGGAGAAGTGAGCAGGATGTACTAAGTACAACCTCTGCACCGAGAGACTTAAGCTCCTTAAGCGCATCAAGGGTCTTTGCATAGTTGTTTCTCCAGATATTCTTACCATTTACAAGTCCTGCAAAAAGGATCTTATCGCTTGGGAAACCATTTGTCTTTACAAGTTCTGATGTCTTTCTACCCTCGATGAAATCAAGTCCGATTCCATCAAACTCTAGTGCTGTTACTTCAGAATAAATGTCACGAATATCACCAAAATATGTCTGAATAAGTACCTTAAGTGACTTCTTTGAATCCAGGAGAGACTGATATATATCATTAAAGAGGGCTTTATCCTCTGCGTCGATATCCTTGACAAGAGATGGCTCGTCAAACTGTATCCACTCAGCACCCTCACAAGCGAGCTTACTCACAAGCTCAATATATGAAGCTGTTAAAGGCTTAACAAAATCCTTAGCAGACTTACTTCCTGTATACTTTGCAAGCTTAAGAAGTGTAAATGGTCCTACAAGAGAAACCTTTGTATCTACACCATATCCTTTTGCTTCCTTAAAGGCTTCAACTGGTTTATTACCACTAAGCTTAATCTCTGTATCATCATCAATCTCTGGAACTATATAGTGATAGTTAGTATTGAACCACTTCTTCATGGCAAGAGCTTTAACATTTCCCTTATCCCCCTGATATCCTCTAGCCATAGCGAAGTATGTTTCAAGGAATGAAAGACCAAGAGATCTATATCTTTCAGGAATGATATTGAAAAGAACTGCAGCATCTAACACATTATCATAAAATGAAAAATCATTTGATGATATAAAGCTTATGCCTGCCTCCTTCTGCTTAAGAAGGTAACCCTTTCGTAGTTCTGCTGCTGTCTCAAGAAGCTCTGCCTCTGTTGCCTCTCCCTTAAAAAACTTTTCTGATGCAAACTTTAATTCTCTGTTCTTACCAATTCTTGGATAACCAATAACTGCTGTTTTCATATTTACCGTCTCCTTTTGTCTATCTTTCTTGGTTACGTAGTATAAATCCACTTAGTCACTAGGTAAAATATAAAAACCTTTGTTATATCCATAGATTTTATCTATGATAAATGATATAATGTATTGTATAATCTATGACTATAATCGGTTATAGGAGGAGACTATATGACCCTAAAGCAATTAAGATATATAACAGTTGTAGCTGATATTGGAAATATTACAGAGGCGGCCAAGAAGCTCTTTATAGCTCAGCCAAGTCTAACTGCTTCTATTCAGGAACTGGAGAAAGAATACGGCATCACTATATTTAACCGTTCAAAGAAGGGAATCGAACTGACCCAAGAAGGTGAGGAGTTCTTAGGCTACGCCAGACAGGTTCTAGAACAGACCAATCTTATAGAAGAAAGATATAGCGGTGGCAGTACCGGAAAACACCGTTTTTCCGTCTCTTCCCAGCACTACTCCTTCGTTGTAGAATCATTTGTCGAACTTCTAAAAAAAGACGGCGGAGATAGATATGAGTTTCATATGAGAGAAACTGAGACTTACGACATAATCCGCGATGTCGCACAGCTAAGAAGTGAGATAGGTATACTCTATCTAAATGAGTTTAATAAGACCGTAATTAATAAGACTCTTAGAGATAATAATCTATCCTTCACGTCCCTTATCAAAGTAAAGCCTCATGTATTTATAGGAAGAAAATCCCCGCTGGCAGAGAAGAAGAGTTTATCGCTTGATGATTTAAAGCCATATCCTCGACTCTCATACGAGCAGGGATCACATAATTCATTTTACTTTTCAGAAGAGATTCTTAGTACCGTGGACTCCGATAAGGAAATAATAGTCCGCGATAGAGCAACTCTCTTCAACATGCTTATTGGTATGGATGGATATACCATCTGTAGTGGTATCATCAACGAAGAACTGAACGGCCCAAATATCATAGCCAAGCCCCTCAAGGTTGATGACTATATGGAGATTGGCTACATACTGCCTAAAGCGATTCGTCCTTCTGCCCTTACACTAGACTATATAGAAATCCTTAGTCGAACTATAATGGCATAATAATAACAAAAGTGCAACAAATTGGAGGTGCACCTCAAGTCGAGGGGCATCTCCTAAAGAAATGTATAAATTAACTTACATAAGTGTCTGTTCATTAATAATAAGATGGAACTCTAGATTTAAAAAACCTGCAGCCCTACGGCATAGCAGCATACGTTCCATGAAGATTTCAAAATATTCACCAATTTCTCCATATCTTGTATCAACCTCCAGCTTAAGCTTTATGGCTGTATGATCCTGATTAATTCTCAGTTTTGAAGACTTAACAGAGTAGTTAACCCTGTCATGAATATCATAATTTCTTTCATCCTCATCCTGAACTCTGCTTCTTCTGACATCTGACTTATCCGCCAGAATAAGCGCAGCTGCTATATCACTTACAGGAACTCCACTTCCTTCATCATGATTCCCTATTGCCCTTATGATTGGAGCAATATCTTCTGCAGGAACACCCATTTTATCTAACAGATAAAATGTCATAAGTGCCCCGGACTGGCTATGATCCACACGATTTATCACATTTCCAAGATCATGCATCCAGGCTGCCGTCAGCGCCAGATCTATCGTATGATCATCATGGCCTAATGTATCTAGTATATATGCAGCTCTATCAGCAACAACTCCAATATGTGCAAAGCTATGCTCAGTAAAGCCCATTGCATGAAGCGATTTATTCTGTTCTTCTATATATACACTAATATCATGGTCATGTCTTACTTTATTGTATAACGGAAATCTCTTTTCATCGTCCTGAATATTACTCATCTTTATATATCCTTTCCAAAGAAAATCATTACTTATACAATATAACATATTTCAGCCTGATTCTTCCACGAAAGGATGATAAATACCTCAATTTTTGTTACTTATTTATGTACCTTATCTCTGCAGGCTTTTAAAAGCTATCTGCTGCATAGTTTAATATATAATCTTCGCCATTATCAAAAACAGATGTAATCAACTCTTCTGTCATAGGTATATATTCATCAAAAGGTACTCTTGCCTCATGATCTGTTAGTGTATCGATTGCTATATCACCATCCTCTGTCAGATTCGGAACAACAGAGAATGAAAACTGTCCTGTTGATATTTCCATTCCCTGAACTGCCTGACAGGAATTGTTGGACTTAGTTGTTCCCATAACCTTTACATTTGGATAATCTCCCATCATGTAGACCATGTCATCCCCTGCACTTACCGTCTGGGCATTCACAAGCAGGATAATCTGGCCGTCATGCCAGAGATCTTCCCCCTGATATGTGATCATTTCATCTTCTTTTATATATTTACCGTCAGCTCCTCTTTCAAAGGTTGCTGTATCTTCATTTATCTTGGCAGCATAGTATGTGGTATGTTCTCCTTCTGGTGCAAAGAGCTGTGCAACTCCCTGTACCATGAACGGACTTCCGCCGGAATTACTTCTTAGATCAAACACAATATTCTTAAACCCAGCTTCTTTATAAGCAAGAATCTCCTCGCGCAACTTATCCGTCATTTCACTATAATCTGCGCCTTCATATGTATTGGAATCATATGCCATAGCATAGATTCTAAGCATCACCGTGTCGTCATCCAGACTCTCCCAGGTGAGGTTCGTCATCTTAACACCTTTATCTATTTTAGTAATAGTATTATCAAGTCTTGGAATATATGCTCCAAGCTTTGGTGCTGTTACAGTTTTTTCCTCACCACTTTCATCCAGAAAGCTTATCTCAACTGAATCTCCGCCCATACCTGCAACATACATAGGCTGGTAGAATTCTTCATTTTCCCTGACTGGAACCTGGAAATAGTAAAATGGAATATCACTGAAATATTCATCTATAGCTTTTCCGTCCCATTTAGTTATGATGGTTCCATTTTTAATACCTGCATTTACAAGCGTCAGCCTGTCCGAATCTGCATTTTCCGGTTTGAAATCATTCTTAACCATAGAAAACTCTGCTTCTCCGATATCATCCTTATCATTTATTGAGTATGACATTCCGCATCCTTCAACATTTACGGCTGCATATTCACCAGTAGAAAGCCTTACTAAAGAGAGTCCATAATCATTTCCGTAGGACTCACACATAATCTGATACATAAGTCCTTCACCCAGTTTACCCGGAATATATCCAACATGACCATCGTAAAACTCCTGAGCATACTGCTGCCAGAGCTGATAATTCATAGTTAAGTCCTGATTCTTGTCAGCCTCCTTAAACTTAGGCTTATACTCCTTATATAATTCGTCCCAGTTAATTCCTTTCTCATCTGCCAGTACATAATGCTTCTTCATAGAACTAAATACTTCTTCAAAATCTCCCGAAAGATCCAGTCTATGATAATTAGGATTTATAGATATATTAACCCAGGTCACAAGGATAACCACTATCGCTCCTACATTTATCAGACGTCTTGTTTTTACCTTTTCTGAGAACAAGCTGCATGCCATAATGACAGGAGCAATATATAGTCCTATCATACCTATATCCCATGTAATAAAACTCATGACAATAAGTGTAAAAACTAAAGGAGCAATATATATATACCTCCACTTATTTGAAGGATATCTCTTTATAAGGCCTGCGATTATTATAAGGAACACCGCAAATGCCATTTCGAATAAAAGTAGTGTAATATCGTCCATAATGCCCTCCTAATTTAGGTCATCTCTTCTGAAGAGTCCGTATCCAATAATCAGATATACTACCATTACGATAACTGATACTAAGATTGTTCCCACAACCATCTCAGATGACAAACTACTGTCATAGCATGCATAATTCACTATCCCATCTGTACCACTGAGGTTATATACGCTCCAGCCATCATAATCAGCAAGAAGATTCAAATTGAAATTAGCCGTCAATAGATTATCGTGATTTGAAACCACACCACTAAATATTGAATTAAGTGATTCTATCCCATACCCTATACCCATTACAACGTATTGATTCTTTATGGTAAAGGTGAGAATTACTGAAAAAGCAGCAACCCTGAGAAATGGAAAGAGATAAAGAAAGGTCCGAAGTATAACATCACTCAAAACCAGTCTTCCACCAAAGCCGAAGAAGATATTTCCTGTCACAAGAAACACAAATGCAAGTACAGTTCCAAGAAGTGCTGAAATAATAACCGCAAACACGCTTCTTGCCAGATAGACCTGAATCCTAGAATGTCCTGACATTAATTCATAGTTTGCTACCTTATCTTTAAAATCAGAGCCAATTATTATTCCTACTGCTGCAATAACAAAGAACTCTGCAAACAGAAAAGTTGTATTCTTGGCTTCAGAAAGCATGGCACTGGTAGTTGCCTCATTAAAAGTATTCGCAGAAATATTTAATACTGTTACCAGTACATTAGCGGCACCTATTACCAAAAAAAGCACCAGCATCAACTTGGACTTTCTTAGTTCATATATCATTGATTTAATTATATTATTCATATTCGTCCTCTAAATATTTTTATTTATTACATTTCCCAGTTAACCGTTATCTCTCTTCTTAAAAACCATATATCCGAGGGTAACATATATTCCCGCTAAGAATAGGGAAACAACCATCGTCATAATTATCAAATCATTTGATGTGGCGTAGTCAAACCAGGTTACCGTCTTACCATTTTCAACAAATTCCCAGGAGTTGTTATAGGTAAGTATTTTAGCAAGATTGGAGATTCCAAAAATATATGTCCTGTCAAAGGAACCCAGCTCCTCAAAAACTGCATCCAGCATCACTTCTATAACCACTATTCCATAGCATATAGCCATTCCACCACCGGCATTTCCTACAAGACTCGTTGCCAGCATAAATGCACCCGCAAGTCTGATCATTGGAAATATCATAATCGCAAATCTCACCATCAGTTCATTTAGCGATATGTTATCTCCCCACCCATTTATCATGGTCAGAACTACATAAGGAATAAAAATAGCTAAACAGGTGATACCAACGCCCCATATATAACCCATTAAGATTCTGGACCAGTAAACTCTTGCACGGCTATGGCCACTGGATAGTTCATAATTAATTGTTTTATCTGAACCATCACCACCAACAGCTTTTCCCACAAAGATCATAACCCCAAAAAGGAATATCTCCGGAATAGCCGCACCAACAGTAACCATATATTTCGATGCTGTTACCCCCCAAAGACTCGCCCCTTCCAGAACTCCATCCAAATAGACTATCATATATGGAATAGTAAAAAGGCTAATAATCGTAATAACTGTCAGCAGATCATGGCGAAGAGTATAGTTTTGTGATTTTATTAAATTATGCATACTATCCCTCCTGTACCTTCCTCATGTAGTAATCTTCTAGATTAACTTCATTCCTTGATATCTCTACAGGTATTACTCCGCCCTCATATAGAGCTTTTGAAATGCTATGAATATCATCCAGTTTTTCATAAATTCTTATCTGCCCTGTCTCCTGAACATCAAACTTCTCTATACCCATAGTTTTGGTAAGAATAACACTAGCTTTTTCATTATTATCTGTATCTATCTGGTAGTATTCGCTGCATTCAGCGCGGAGTTCATCTGCCGTGAAGATGCCCTTTATCTGTCCATGATTTATGAATATATAATCAGTACAGAGAAGAGATAGTTCGCTTAAAATATGTGATGAGATAACCATTGTTATATCTTCTTCCCTATTAAGCTTTCGGAAGAGCTCTCTTATCTCAACGATTCCCTCCGGATCAAGACCATTTATCGGTTCATCCAGAACCATGAATTCAGGCTTACCCATAAGTGCATTTGCAAGACCAAGTCTCTGTCTCATACCAAGTGAGAAGTTCTTTACTATCTTCTTACCTGTATCTTCGAGATTAACTATTTCAAGTACCTCATCGATTCTCTTCTTGTCAGGAATACCCTTCTGAAGTCTCTGCTTTTCCAGATTCTCCCTGGCAGTCATGCTCTCCTTCTCATATGGAGTTTCAATCATAAAGCTCATTCTTGTACGCGCATGATTCAGTCCCTTCTCATCTGTTGCGCCATACATTTCAAGCTCTCCTCCAGTAGGAAATGCAAGACCTGCCATAACCTTCATTATCGTAGTCTTACCTGCACCATTTGGCCCTATAAGTCCAACTATGCTCCCCTTCTTAATTCTAAAGGAAACATTATCCAATGCCAGCTGCTTTCCGTACTGCTTAGTTAGGTTTTTTACATCAACGATTATTTCAGACATATTCCACTCTCCTGATATAGATTTCTTTTTGACTAATAACACTATAAAATCAAAACTTAAAGAATTTCTTAAATCATTTAAAGTTTTCCATCTCTTTCCTTTCCGCCCTAAAAGGCAAATAAAAAGGCGCCTACAAGTATCATCTACTCATAGACGCCGTAACGCTGTTTTTATGTCATTATTCTGTTATAACTTCTTATTAATCCAGAAAAGAGAGATTCAGAATAGATTCCAACTCATTCATATCACTATACGGCATATTATAATATCTATACCCAATAATGTCATTTTTTATGTGGTATGTTAATTTATTGTTATACTTATCTTCATATGTGTATAGAATTCTATAAAAGTAAAAAGAATTTGCATCATCATTTGAAATACATTTTTCATTTTCATATTGTATATCAATATACAATGACGCATCTTCATTTATATCATCTCTAAATCCACCCTTTTCAAAAGTTTTTGCGTAACTGTGTTCCATTAAATACATAAGTTTATTAATCTGTTTATCCGATAATTTAAGCACCTCACCATTATTAATAACTGTTACCCAACACCTATTTGACTCATAAACGATTTCCGCATCTTGCATATTTTTTTTCTTTTGGAAATGAAATAGAGTGTTGTAGCAACCAACATAACAATAATTACTGACAGTATTATAATATCTTTCTTTTGTAGCTTCTTCTTTAATCTTATCATAATTATTCAAACCCTATATCTTTTGGATGAGGAATACTCATATAATCCAAAATATCACAAAAGTCATCATAACATTCATCACAATCTTCAAAACTGTATTTAATCCGAGTGTAGTATGATTCATTTTTATTCAAGACCTCTCCCCAGATATTATTTGAATTCTGCTGATATTCACAGAATACCAAATAATTGCTTTGCTTAGCTATACCCGGAGACCACTTTTCATAACTACCGAAATCAGAACTATAACCATCTTCTAACAATTTCTGATAATATTCATCAAGTATAGAGTATTCTTTATCATACGAATCTATACAATCAGACTCTTCATTGTATTCCCTCACTTCTAATTGAAAACAACCCTTAATCATAGATTCATTACTTAGCATATAAGATTCCTGATAATAAAGCACTCCGTTCAGTTCAGAATTCAATTCGCTACTATATTTTTCAAGTTCATTATCTTTATATTTTAAATAAAGTGCACACTTATCATTATTATAGTAATCGGAGCTTTGTAGTAATGCGCTAAATGGATAAAATACAACGCCTCTTCCATTTAATTTACCATATTCTTCAGCTGTAGCCTCTCTTCCGCCACATTCATCAATTATTATTTTTTCCAATCCAGCAATATAACTATCGCCTCTTCTCTGCTGGAATACAATTAAGCATACAAAAAATATAATTAGAAACACAAAAAAAATAATTAACAGAGTTAGCTTCTTATTCATCCTTTTTTACCTTATAAAAAAACGGAGCCAGATCATTGTCAAGATTCTGAAATTCATATTCCATAAACTTTTTATCATTAAGATAAACATCTACATATTGCCTATTGAGAACTAAAAAATATAGCATATTATTATCTTTGTATTGAAGCATATGTTCTCCATATTGAAAATCTTTATTTTCTGTAGCCTCTGGAACATCTATGTTATTCACAACATCATCATATTGCATGATAGCAAAACTCTTTAACTCCTTGATGAAATAATTTCCTGTGTAACCCGCTTCACCACCTTCATAAATATCTATATCAGCTATCACCTTTGCAATCTGACCATTTTCAAGTTCCGGATAAGTTCCGCCATCTCCCAGATAAACGCAATTACACGCCCCAGGGATTTCAATATAATCTTCATTTATCCGCATAATAAAAAACTCAACATCATTCTTACTTTTTACACTCATGTTATCATTTCCACACGACGTTGAAACAGTTGCAATAAATATGATTGTCAAACAAACAATGAGTACATTTTTTTTCATAAACCTTCACCTTAATGTATCGAATTGTGCAAGCAGTCTTGCACGATTAGTCATTCAAGCTTACTCTCATAATATACCATGCTATTAATGCTCTGAACAAATAGAAAAACTATTCATCACTCCAAATTCTGAGAATCTTTCTTTATTACATTTTCTTTGCCTCGCTAGCGTTCTTCATTATCAAGCTGTCTCTGCAAATCCTTCTTGTTTATAGAGTACAACTTCAGCCATAGCAAGTGTATAAACCTTCTTACCACCTTCCGTCATGAAATCTGAAACAATCTTCTCTTTTTCATTAATTCACTCTGCCACTTTTTTAGGCGTTATGCTGCCACCCTCTCCGATAAGTTCATCCAGCTTCGCTTTATTCTCGATATAGAAATCAAATTCTTCTTTATGTTTTTCTCTGAAATCCTTCTTCTTTTTTCCTTTTTCAAAAAAATCATCTTGCATATTCAAGTTTTTATGTTACAATAAAACAAAAGGGCTGGTCGAAAGACCCTGGTCCACCAAGCGGCGGGGATATACCTCGCCATTTTTTTTACGGAGATAACAAGTATGAAAAAGATTTTAAGTATCTTTATCGACGAATCAGGAGACTTCGGAGATTACGACAATAAAGCTCCTTATTATTTGGTTGCGATGGTTTTACACGATCAACAAATAGATATAACATCCGAAATAAACAATTTGGATCAGCGTATATCAGATCTTGGATTTCCACCCCATGCAATTCATGTAGGACCTATAATCCGAAAGGAATCCATATATGAAAGATATGATGATCCAGTTGCAAGAACAAGTCTTCTCAATGCATTATATCATTTTGCTCGTAGAATCGATATCAAATATTTATGTCCCAGTATAAAAAAGTCAGAGTGTTCTGATTTTATACAGTTAAATGCAAAACTATCAAGAGAAATCTCCTCACAGATAAGAAATAACTATGAATATTTTAACGGATTCGATCAGATCATAGTCTATTATGACAACGGTCAAAATGAATTAACTAAAATCCTAACATCCGTTTTTAATACACTTTTTACAAATGTTGAATTCAGACGAGTTAAACCATCTGATTATAAGCTATTTCAGGTTGCAGATCTTATATGCACATGGGAACTCCTTGCACTCAAAGCAGAAGATAAAACCTTTACAAAATCCGAAACCGAAATGTTTGATTCACCACGTGAATTTTTAAGAAATAGATACAAACTAATAAGCAAAAAGAAACTATAAACTGTATATTTATGTTCAGTTTTCAAGCACCTCTCGTCCAAAAGCCCTTTCTTTCTAAGTTTTCTAACCATTTTCTTTCATTTTATCCTACTTCCTACAATTTTGCCATAACCTGGGTGATGGCTAATTCGTACGAAATGTATTTAGAATCCCTTCCCCTTTCCGCCCTAAAAGGCATTAAAAAAGGGCCTACAAGTATTTCTACCCATAGACGCCTTAACGCTGTTTCTAATTATTTAATTATCTTCCTGTATTTCTCCATCAACGTAAATGAATTTATGTTTTTTAACTCACTCATCCGACTGTGCGCACTGGATCATCGGATTTTCTGCGAGCTCCAGTGATATTTCAGGAACGTCAAACCCGAATGCTTTCATATTCTCGACTGCTGTATCAAGGTATTTTTCGGCATTCTCGGATAATATCTCATCCTTACATTCCTTTACTTCCGCCTGCTTAACTTTTATACCGAAGGCACCTGCCACATCCGTAAAATCTTTTACGCTTTTCATTGCTTCAAGCACGCTGTTTAGCTGGAAATATCCATACAACATAACGTTCATAAGTGCTTCGGTTCCCCAGATACTCTCATAGAATTCTGTAAATGTCTGCCCTTCCGGAACAGGTGAAGGAACCTGATCTATCACACCTTTAAGAAATGTCTCGAGTTCATTTAATCTGTCTGTCTCACCGATATAACGATAATATCCGACAGCCAATTCATTTACGAACATTTCTTCCTGCACCTTTGAAAGCTTAACCCCATACTTTTCAACCAGACAATGTCCCATCTCATGTACGAGATTATACCAATGAAAATAGAGATCAAACTTATACTGAATGTTGTCTTCACCGAAAAGCTGCTTATAACCCATCTGCTGCTCTTCATTTCCGGTTTCATATCTGCCTGATATTATTTTATACATTTTTTCTACCTCCCATATGTAATGCAAAGACAAGATTATTTATATTTAAGTCTGGGCATTCAGTCTTACGCAGAAGCAATTCATTTCTTCAGCTCTTATATACTTAAGCGAACCATTATGCTTTTCCATTATCTTTCTGGATATAGCTAGTCCCAGTCCGGTACCTCCATCTGTCTTACGGGTTTTATCACCTCTGGCGAATTCGTCGAACATTTTCGGTACAAATTCTTCATCTATCGCCTCACCATCATCCATTACTTCTATCAGAATCTCTGAATTCTCTGATGAGAGATTAAGCACTATCAGTTTTCCTGAGCTGTTATATTTATTGGCATTGGCAAGGAGATTATTGATTACTCTGCCAAAGAGCTTTTCATCTACACTTGCCATGCATGGTTCTTCCGGTATGTTGATATCAAAATCTTTACCTGTTGCTGTGATATCCTCATAGAATTCTACACAGATTCGGCGCACTATCTCGCATACATCCTTCTCTTCCCGTACAAGCTCATAGCTGTCACTTTCCAGCTTCAGACTCGTATTCATATCCTCTGTAAGCGTACGAATTCTCTCAGCCTTCATATCTATCGTTCTATAATAATCTTTTAACTTATCATCTGATACAAGGCCTTCGTTAAGTGCAGTGACACTGCTTTTTATAGATGCAACCGGATTCTTTATATCATGTGCCAGTTCAAGCAGCATCTGATTTCTTCGCTGTTCTATCTGATGTTTTTCCTCTTCACTCTCCTTGAGTTTTCTGGCCATACGATTGAACTTGTCACGTATGTCCTCAAATTCTTTATCCGTATTATAATCCAGAACTACATCTCTTTCTCCGTTACTAACCTCATCCATTCCACTCATCAGCTGTTTGATAGGCTTATCAATATGCCTTTTCAGATATAGACTGATTAGCAGAACTTCCGTCAGAAAAAGTGCTGCAAGCACTAAGATAAATGATCCGGCACTTCCTCCATTTCCGCCAGTAAGCTGAAATGTAATCTTGTAATCTACCATATCCGAAGGATAACAAACTAAAAATACTTTCTCCGGATTTCCTACACATCTTACACATGCAGAATAACTCTTCTTTGTCTGTTCCTTCGGATTCTTAATGATGACACCATAATTATCATAATCTATATAGCCAAGATCAAGAAGATTCGCAAGTTCACTTATGGTATAGCTTGCTTTATTAGTCTGCTGATTACCATAGATATTTATTACATTTCCCTCATTATCCAGTTCTTCAACCCAGCCGCCATTCTTTTCCAATACATTCAGATCATTTAAGCTGCCATCTTTCTGTACAATACTCTGGGGAGAGATGTTCCCAACATCTCCATTCCCCATTTTTATCAGGAATATAACAGCTACTGCAAAGTATAAAAATATAGATAATGCAAGAAAAATCACATAGCTTTTTACAAGTCTGGAAAATATACTTTTTTTACGTTTATTCTTTTTCAAATCTATATCCCAATCCCTTTACTGTCTTTATCACCGTAGTATCTCCTACCACAGTCTGAAGCTTCTTTTTCAGATTGCTAATATGTACCATTATTGTACTGTCATCTGCTATATAATCATTCTCCCAGGCATATTCAAAAATCTGCTGCTTGGTATATATTCTTCCGGGATGTGTCATCAGAAGCTCAAGTATTTTATACTCAGTTCCTGTAAGCTCAAGAGGTGCACCATTTCCTGTTACCGCCTTTGCCTTCGGGTCCAGCTCCAGTCCAAATGCTTTTACAGTCTCAACTTTTTCCTCATGATAATCGTAATTACGTCTAAGCTGAGCTTTTACTCTGGCCACTACTTCCATTGGATTAAATGGCTTGGATATGTAATCATCCGCTCCCAGCTCCAGCCCAAGGATTTTATCATAATCCTCACTCTTAGCCGTTATCATTATAGCCGGCACATGACTAGTCTCTCTAATCTTTCTAAGTACACCAAATCCATCAATTCCCGGCATCATCACATCCAGAAGAACCATGTGAGGATTTTCTGATTTAAACAGCTCTAAGGCTGATATTCCATTATCAGCCTTAATTAGTCTTATTCCTTCTTTGTTTAAAAAGAGTTCAAGCGAATCGAGTATCTCTACCTCGTCATCTGCTCCCAGAACTGTATATTCCATTTTAATTCCTCATTCTTTCATTCATTTACTTAACATATGAAGCTATCACTTCATCAAGTGGCTTATCAAAGTTATATGAAGCTTTCCACTGTGGATCAAGCTCATCAAGAAGCATGCACTGCATCATTCCATGATGATAATACTTTGAATTGCCTTCAATATATTTTCCGGCTTCATTAATGTATTTATCCTGATATGCTGCTTCACCATTTTCATATCTTACAACTGATGCTTCTACATAGTATGCCGAACCTTCAACCATCTCATAAAAGTCTTCTGATACTTTTTCTTCATCAGAAAGAATCTTATCTCTGTCAGATGCCACATTTATATATTCTAATGCAATTGTCTCAGCATCACAATTCTTTTCTTCATCTGTAATCTGACTAAGAATTTCAAGTTCTTTTTCATACATATTCTTCTTTTCAGCATCGCTATCAATTCTTTCTGCAAGTTCAGTTTCTGAGAGGTCATTTTCCGAAGCATTCTCAAGAACATGATACTTTGTATTCTGAAATGCATGGAAGCTCTCATGCCAGATTACTGAAGAAAGCTGGGATGAACTTCCTGTTGCAATCCATGTATCATACTCAGGGACTACAACCTCGAATTCATTTCCATTTTGATAAATACTTCCTACGAGTCCTTCATATACAGCCTGTCTCTCGCTCACCTCATAATCACCATCATTATAATCAATCACAAAATCCTTTTCTCCGTTTGAAAATGCCACCTTGTAATCCATAGGTCTGAAGCCATCGAATCCCATATCACCAAGCTCTGCATAATCTTCAACTACTCTGTCATATTCCTTTCTATCGTCTCCCTTAAGGCCTCTTTCTGTTGTTGTAAATCCTGTAAGAATAAGTCCTGCTCCAATAAGTCCATATACTGCATATCCAATCTTTTTATTTAAACTCTTCATTTTTTCTTTCTCCTATTTATTATATTATTATGCTTCTTTTCTTCTGAATAAGATAAGTCCAAGTCCTGCTATCCAGATAAATAAAAGTCCAATTACTATTACATGTATATCTACTGGCTTTCCCTGAATAAGGTTTCCTGCCTGTCTGCTGAGTCCTGCAAGATCTGGGAAGAGACCGATTAATCTTTTTACTACAGTTCCACCGAATCCTGTAAGAACTGCTGACATAAGTTTTAAAATGCTACGAAGTGCTCCACCTAAGAAAACAATTATCATTATTACTCCTGTAATAACTGTTGGGAGTTTAATTGAAAGTGCTGATGTAAGAGTACAGATAATAGCTGTATAAATGAACATAAACAGTATTGCTACAAATATAAGTCCAAGCATATTGTTGTAACCATTTATTATTGCAAATAATCCAAGTGTGATATAAAGAATTATTCCTGATATCCATGACACGATTACATTTCCGATTGCCAGATCTATATGATACTTGCTCTGGCTAATTCCTCTTGACCAGATCAGATGACTTGTACGTCTCTCATATTCATTGGGAATTGTTGTTATTGACATTGCAAGTGCGATTGCACCACTTAAGAAATTAACTACATTGATTAGTATTGGAATCAGTACATAATAATCTTTGATGTTCTTTCCTCCGATTGTCAGGCTTCCCATATCTGATGAGAAGATCATAACAACCAGAATTCCAAGTACTGTTGTTATATATAACATTTTCTTACGAATCTTTTCTTTAACTACATTTAATACTATTTCCATGACTTACTCCTCTCCTACCAGTCGAATAAATTTATCTTCAAGGCTTTCGTGACTTACTCCGTTTGTCCATGTATCGATCACTTCGCCTTTTTTCATAATTACTCCTCTGTCGCAGATTGCTTCGATATCATGAAGAATATGAGAATTGATGATTATTGTCTTGCCTGCTTTTTTTAGTGATTCAAGCAGCTCCAGGTTGTGTTTTCTTCCCAGTGCATCAAGTCCTGCAGTTGGCTCATCCAGAATCAGGATGTCCGGATCAGCGATGAGTGCCTGTGCAAGTGCAAGTCTCTGTATCATTCCTTTCGAGTAGTTCTTAACCTTTGTTTTTGTATCTTCAAGTCCTGTTACATCTAGAAGTTTTTTCAGATAACTCTTATCTTTTTTACTTTTGTCTCCCTCAATACCTGCGTAGTAGCTAAGTACTTCCATTGCTGTGAGGTATGGTGGAAAATACGGTGTTTCCGGTGAATAACCTATCTTAGTTCCATCTGCTATCTTTATATTACCTGAGCTTACCTTTGCAAGTCCCAGAATCATTTTTATTGTTGTAGTCTTACCTGCTCCATTTGCTCCAAGCAGTGCAAAAACCTCTCCTTTTCCAACTGACAGTGATAACTTATCAACAACCGTCTTATCCTTATATATTTTTGTTACATTTTCTAAAGAAATCATTTCGTTCATTGTTTTGTTCCTCCTTACAGTTCATATAATAATGCAGGAGGTAAAAGCTATCTTAAAGTCAACCTAAAGATAACCTAAAGAAAAAAATCCCCACATAGGAACAGTTCCTATATGGGAATTATCATTTTTCCATTACTATAATACTTACTTTCCATAGTTATTCTCAACAACCTCTGTAGATAATCTCAATATCTCCGTCTACAAAACCAATTAAAGATTTTTACCTCCACTTAAAACCCTTTTGTAAAAATACTATAAGTCATTATGATAGTAGAGAATATCCCTCCAATTAAACACATTCCACCAGCCATAAAACTAAGGATTCCCTTTTCAGATTCATTGTTCTTTATAACTATATTCATTTGAGAATCATCGGGTAAAAAGCATACTTTTACAGTATCACCCTTCTTATAATACTTCGCAAAATTATACTTTGTTTTCCTTTTATATTTTTGTCCTTCATATTCAAATTCAACTTCCACATATTCTGTAGAATGTGGACCCGAACCAGGATATTTGACACTGATTACAATTCCATCCAATTCAATATGACTCTCATGATTAATCGGCATATAATATGTCCAATAAGTATTTACAATTGTTTTTATTCCTAAACCAATGATTAATATATTTGCCAAGTATATTAAAGATAATGAAATTAATATAGCCACTGTTTCCATAATTATTCAGTACTTTCTCTGTCCATGTCCTTTTCAACTTCATCACGAATTTCTCTTAACGTAACCATCTTATTGTGAAAGAGTTCAGGCATGAGTAATTCATCTTCATTTAGTTTATAAACAGTTCCCATTTTAAATCCTTCTATATTTTCCGGAATAACATACATCCGAAATTGAACATCTATTTGTGTAACCCGATTTGATGTAATGAATGACAACCGAGTCAATATTCTCTATAAATATAGCCTCATCATATTTCTCTTTTCTGGCATATTCAATATCATTCTGATCTGTTTCAGAAACGAGATCAACTTTGCCGTGATGATGTTCAATATAATTTTCTCTTATTTTTAGTGCCAGATTTTTATACTCCGGTGGAAAATAAATCAATGTTTTTATCATATTAGCCTTTATTACTCTCCACTTCAAACATTCAGACTCAACAAATACAACATCGTTCAATTTTTGATGTTCTTCATTATATGGATTGAACTCATCCCACATGGTCCAGAAAATAGAATTATTATTTCTACAAACTTTAGCCTTCAAAATATCCGTATAAATTGTTAAGGTTTGAAATATCTTCTTCTGTTACAATCTCATTCCAGATTAAGTCCATTTTCATCTCGTCCTTTCTGCAATCATTACAATCCATTAGCATGTTTTAATTCGTAATTTATTATTCCATATTTCATCCGGCCAAGAATCCTTTTTCTTGATCTGTGCCTGCATGGATTTATTTAATTCCGACCATTCTTTATTCATTCGACACCCCTGTTTTTTCTTTCTTATTTTATTTTTTCCTTATTTTTCACTATGAAACCAACACTCTGATATAACGAACAAGCCCCCTGATTCCATGCTGCCACATGAAGAGTTATTGGTTCATTATTCTTCTCTCGGATATGATTCATCCCCCATAACAGTAGCTCTCTTCCGTAACCTTTTCCTTGTTCAGAAGCTTTTACAAACAGGTCATCAATTTCATTTCCATAACAAGCTACTGCACCAATCAGCTTACCATCCTTAATTAACATATAAGTATCATCAGCCTTCTCTAATACTGCACTCTCCTCCGAGTACCAGTTAAAAGGCTTAATATCAAGTGCCTTTCTCATTGGATAAAATGCCTCGTTGTAGATTGCCATATAGTCCTGAATATACGCTTTATCAAAACCCACGCATTCAATATTTGATTCAGACACCGCCGCCTCGTCGTAAATCATTTCATAAGCATAATATATTTCATTCTCATTCATTATTTCATTCCCGCTATCTTAAATATCAAATCCGAAAATCTCCTGATACATTACTCCAGCGTTATACTTTTTCATATTGTCTAGTACCTGAACTAATCTTTGTTTCATAAGCAAATCCTCTGCTATACCGCCTTTATCATAATCATTTCCATCGGTTGCTCAAATCCCGGTACATCTACTATAAATCCTCCTGCATCCTTATATCCAAGCTTACGATAGAAGTGCTGTGCATCTTCATCAACCTGTGTAGATGTCATCAGCATACCATAGCCCTGAGCTTTCATATCCTGCTCCCAGTGTTCCATCATCTGTCTGCCATATCCTTTACTACGATAGCTGTCCTCAATAAAAAGCATGGTACAGAAAGGCGTATTATCCCAAAAGAGATTGTATCGGAGGATCCCAATTATCTTTTCGTCCTCAACTAATACATATCCCCGCTTGATTCTAACCTTTTCATCAAAAACATTTTCAGGCAAATGGCGGTCTAAGTCATACCATTCTTTTTTATCATTTATTTCCACATATCTAATCATTTATTTAGCTCCATCGTAAATATATCTATTTAAAGAATTTTGTAACTTCTGAGCAAGCCCTAACCTTCAATAATGAGGTTCTGTTTATTTTCGATCGACGTCTTCACGATCTATCGTATGATTGGCCACAGATACCCGGTCAGAGCCTCATCAGCTGCCACAAGAATAATATCCTCTCCATTTTTTCAATACCTGTATAATCGATTATCGTTATTTATTCTTTTCCATGCGTACCAAATATTCTTCGTCAGGCTCTGAAATACCATTTTTGAATTTATATCCCATCTTAAGATAAAATGGAACTCCCGTAATCGAAGCAGGTATTTCTATTCTATGTGCCCGAAGGCCATATTCATCATTTTCCAACGTTTCAACTATCCGACGCCCAACACCTTTTCCCTGATAATCCGGTAGGACAAATATTGTAAAAAGGCTGCTCTCGTCCTCTTTCCCCCAATACGGACCTATTGCACCACATCCAATTATCTCGTCTTCATCAATAACAACATAGAAATGCGTCCAACTTGCACGTTCAAGAACGTGTTCAGGTGTCTCAACCGCAATTAATGCATCCATAAGTTCCTTAGGATAGTCTTTTATATTTGAAATACTTATCGTTTTCCTAATCAGATTCGATACCCTGTTCTCATCACCAGGCTCTATTCTTCGGATTTCCATATTCACATTTTCCCTTCTTCCCTCGAATGATCATGAACACCGTAAAAATCTCTATTTTTCATAAAACTGGAAAATATCTTACTGATAATATTCAGAAGGCAATATCTTTATAACCGACTTCCGTTACTTCTCCATCTTCAATAAGCACAGCAACACCATTATCTTCCGTATCATCTCCGCCCCAGTCACGGTTGAACAAAATATATACGGGATTTTCACCCTTAGATTCCATAACATACTCTGACTCAATGACTATCGTATCCAGATGTATCTTCTTCACCAGTTCCTCTTCTGTATCAATATCCGGCCACCATGATTCAAATTTGCTCTCATCCTCAGGACCGTAAGCTCCCTTTTCTTCTTCGTTATAATACTCAAGTATTGCAGCGGCTATCTTTTGCTGCACTTCATCCCAGCCTTCCATTAACGCTTCAAATGCATCACGCTGGAACTGTGATATCTCTTCATCATCATCGCAACCGATCAGCACTTCCACAGGCTGCTCGACTCCTCCAAAGGTAAGAGTTATATGACCAATATATCCTAGCTCTTCGTCATATTCGATTTCTCCAAATACTTCATCTGTCATTTTTACTTCCTCCGATTGTCTGTCGTTTTTTCCTCTGATTGACTTAATCTTCTTCCAAAACTGTTGTCATTTAGTTTCTATATAATACTCTTCTGAATCCGTGAATTCATAATCAGGTTCGGTTTCAATCACGAATTTAAAACGGTTATGTCCCATTTCATAGGTGTTATCAACGATAGCTATACCACAATTACCATCGCAGGTCACAATTATCGAACTCGCTCTGAAACGTGAACTAAGATCAAAATCTTCTGAAAGTTTGAATTCTCTAAAAATCACTTTTCTTACAGCCTCTTCAATTTCCTGCCGATTCAGAAGATAATTTTGATAAACTTTTTCCTGGTTCTCTTCGATATTCTTTTCGTCTTCATCAACATATACATACAGATTAATTGTCTTTTCTTCTCCAAATAAAGAACTTACCGAATCCCCTTCCCAGGCACAGTCTATAAATTCAAGATCTCCAAAAACTGCATTTTTTGTCGTTTCATTTTCCACTTTTTTCTTTTTATTTTTTCCAAATAACATTTTTTTCTTCTCTCCATTATGCTAAAGTTATTTCCGGTTTTATGTTCCAGCATTTATCACGACAAATTCGAATTTGCGCGTTTCTACGAGCGGTGCAAGGATGCACCGAATTGGCTGTCGGGAGCTTGCTCACGGACAGACATATTCGTGTGCAGACTTATAGCGCGACAGCGCGACATGAGCATGAAGCGTAGCGGAATGCGAATGCAGTCACCGCTCAACAAACTCCGAT
>Ga0256405_10002827_pt1 | contig 37858 bp, 30 predicted proteins | sample RumenRJG_02DNA_FD_189096 | JGI IMG/M metagenome (GOLD analysis project Ga0256405, IMG submission 189096) | Bovine rumen microbial communities from Lethbridge, Alberta, Canada - RJG_02 | ecosystem: Host-associated > Mammals > Digestive system > Stomach > Rumen | place: Canada: Alberta...
TCTTCAACAACAAAGGCGTCTGCGTTCACGACGTCCGCAATCAAACGAGAATCGGCGTTAACATCGTGGCGAAAGAGGGCGAAAAGACGCAATCCAACGCCTCGACAATCGGCGGACAATTCGACATTGACGGCTACAAGCAAAAAGACCTCAAAACCTTTGCGCTCGGCGTGTGCAAAGCGTGCATCAATATGCTCTCCGCTCCCGATATGGTGGGTGGCGTGTACCCGGTCGTCATCCACAACGGTTTTGGCGGAGTGCTCTTCCACGAGGCGTGCGGACACGCTCTCGAAGCACAGCGTATTGCAAGAAATCAATCCGTGTTCTGTGGCAAGCAAGGACAAAAGATTGCGTCCGACGTGGTGACGGCAATCGACGACGGCTCAATATTCAACGAGTGGGGTTCTTTAAACGTCGATGACGAAGGACACCCGACACAAAAGAACGTTCTCATCAAAGACGGCGTGCTTACGTCGTATATGGTGGACTTTGCAAACGGTCGTCGTATGGGCGCGGAAGCCACGGGCAACAGCCGTCGCCAAAGTTATAGATTCAGCCCGACGTCGCGTATGACCAACACGTATATCGCCAACGGCAATTCTACGTTTGAAGAAATCATCGCCGCAACAGAATACGGACTCTTTGCAAAAGAGATGGGCGGCGGTTCGGTCAATCCGCTCACGGGCGAGTTCAACTTTGCAGTCAACGAGGGCTATATGATTGAACACGGCAAAATCACGCACCCCGTCAGGGGCGCAACGCTCATCGGCAACGGTGCAACGGCGCTCTTCAACATTGATATGGTTGCCAACAACCAATCTTTCGGTCACGGTATGTGCGGTGCGGAGTCAGGTTCTATCCCCGCAAACGTGGGCGAACCAACCGTGCGTATTCAAAATATGACAGTCGGCGGAAGCGGAGGTAAAAACTGATGGATTTTAAGAAGTTTGAAAAAGTGTGCAAAGCGCACGGAATAAATGAATTTGACGTCTATGACGTCACAACCGACGGTTCGGCTGTCTCTACGTTCTGCGGACAAACGGACAAAAACCTCACGTATCACAGCCATGAGGTCTATATCCGTGGCGTCAAAAACGGACAAATAGCCAACGTTTACGTGGAAAATGACGATGAAAGCGAATACGAAAAAATCGCCTCTCGTCTTGAATCTCTCGCGGGAGTGCTTGAGAGCGAAGAGCCGTATTTCTTCTTCAAGGGCTCAAAAGAATACCCCGAACTCAAAAAGGCAAGCCACGACTACGACGAATTTTCGCAAGGCGACAGACTTGAACTTTGCAGAAAGATGGAAAATTATTTGCGTGAAAAATGCCCGTACGTCATTATGACGCAAGCGGAAGTCAACGTTGAAACGGCGCGTTTGTCAATTGAAAACACGAGCGGACTTCACGTATCTCGCGACGGACACGAGGCGGTCGTCTTTTGTCTTGCAGTCGTGCAAAAGGACGGCGACACGAGACAAGGCTACTATTTTGACTTCGTTGACAATCTTGCGGACGTGAACTTCGACAAACTTTATCGCGACGCGGTTGAGCGCCCGCTTTCAATGATAGGCGCAAAATCCTGCGAGTCAAAAGCGTATCCCGTCGTCTTTGAAAACAAAGCCTTTGCAAGTCTTCTCGGGTGCTTCGGCAGTATGTTCAGCGGTGAAGCAGTCGTTAAAAAACTCTGCCTTTTGGATGGCAAAATCGGCGAGAAGGTCTTTGGCGACAACATCACTCTCACGGACGACCCGCTTCTTGAAAAGTCGCCGTACAGCACTCCGTTTGACGACGAGGGCGTTGCAACAAGCAATAAGAACATCGTTGAAAACGGCGTTTTGAAGACGTATCTTCACAGTTTGAAGACCGCCGCAATGCTCGGCGCGGAACCGACGGGCAACGGATTTAAGGGCGGCAGCGGTGCAATCTCTACGAGAGCGGCAAATCTCTGCCTTAAGTCAGGCGACAAGAACCTTGACGAAATCCTTGCGACGATTGACGACGGCATTTTCATTACGGATATGATGGGACAACACGCAGGCGTCAATGCGGAGTCGGGTGCTTTCAATCTTCAATCCAGCGGATTTAGAATAAGAGACGGCAAACTCGCAGAGCCCGTCACTCTCATAGTCGTGTCCGGCAATATCGTTGACCTTCTCAACAACGTAGTTGAAATCGGCACGGACTTTGAAGTGTCGCGTCTTGTGGCTTGCGGAAGCGTGTACGTCAAGTCATTGGCAATTTCAGGCAAGTAAACCGAACATAATAAAAACCACACGAAGTGTGTCAATTATTGTAAAAAGAATAATATCAAACAAAAAACAGACGAATTAGAATAAATTATTATTCTAAAAATACGATTAACCACTATGCAAAACACAACAAAAATCGCAGTTATAGGAATGGGACAGGGCGGTATGGTCGCCGCAATCAAACTCGCGCAAGCGGGAGCAAAAGTCACGATTTTTGAGCGCAATCTTGAAGGCAAGGTAGGCTACACTTGGCGTGACGACATCACGGCGAGTATATTTGACGATTGCGGACTTCCTCGTCCAAATCAAGACGTTTACATTCAAAAGACCAATTGGCTCTTCGTATCTCCGGACGAGAAGGGGGCGCTCCGCGTTCCGCCTTTCCGTCCGTTCGTTGAGATTTCGCCGAACAGAAGAAAACTCACGGAGTATTTTGCGGATCTCGCAATCAAAGCGGGCGCGACAATCAACTACGGCGTAAACGTTGAAAAACTCGTCGTCGTTGACGATAGGGTGATAGGCATAGAACTCGACGGCAATCTCGAGCGCTTTGACCTTGTCATTGACGTCTCGGGTATGTACTCAAAACTTCGCGGACAACTTCCCGCAAAGTTCTGCGTGCAAACGGAGCCGAGCGAGCAGGACACAATGTACGCCTACCGCGCGTTCTTTGAAAAGAACGAGGGCGAGACCTTCTTCCCGGACGTTGACAACACTATGGTGCTTCGCCACATGGATGCGGACGGCATAGGTTGGGCAAACCTGAACGACGAGGGAGAGATTGACGTGTTGCTTTGCAATATAGCGCGCCCTCTCACGGACGAGGAGATTGAAGTGCGTCTTCAAGACCTTCGCACAATGAACCCAATCTTGTCGGACAGAAAAATCAGCGAAAGAAGGGTGCCACTCAGCGTGCGCGCAGGCATAGCGACTCCCGTTGCTGACGGCTATGTGGCGATTGGCGACTCCGCCTTTATGACGATACCTGTTATGGGCAGCGGAATTGAAGCGGGTATGCACGGCGGCGCGATTTTTGCCGACTACGTGATCGCAAACGACGTTCAAAACTTCACGGCTTCGAATATGTGGCAGTTTTACGTCAAATATTTTGAAAAGTATGGCAGGGGATTTGCTTTCCTTGACATCGTGCGCCGTCATGCGCTTCGTTTCAAAGCAAAGTATATCAATTACGCTTTGAGCGGCAAGTTCGTCACGGACGACACCTTGAAGTTCATTATGCTTGACAAAGAGGATTATAGGAGACCGAAGTATAAGTTTGGAATGTTCTCCCAAATCCTTTGTAAGTTGATGCTTCATCCGTCTCTCAACCACGCCGTACTCAATATGGCGTTCGAAGGCTTGCACGCGATGAACGTCGCAAAGCGTATTCCGAAAAAATATTCCTTTGACAAAATTGCGAAGTGGTCAAAGAGATATGACAAGATTATTTCAAATTGCGAACGAAAAGCCGCAAAGAGAAATAAAACGAAAGAAAAATAATAGAAAAAGGTAAGGCAACTCAATTTGTATGAGACGCAAGAAATGGTGCTTTGAAGCCAAGCGTACCGGCGTACACGGTGTTTAAAAACGAAGTGCGCCGCCGACGCAAGTCGCCAAATTGTGTTGCCGTAAAGATATGTATAAAATTGCAAGAGTAGGTCTACATCACTTTGAAGAGCCGTGTCTTTCGGGAGAGAGAGGCAGCGGTACGATTTTCTTTTCGGGGTGTAATCTTCGCTGTTTGTTCTGCCAAAATTATGAGATTTCTCACGACGGCAAAGGACTTGAAGTGAGCGAGGAAGAACTCATATCGTCAATGCTCTATCTTCAAGATTTGGGTGCGCACAACATAAATCTCGTGACTCCGTCAAATTATACCAATTTGCTCGTATCGACGCTTAAAAAAGCAAAAAAGGCAGTTAAACTGCCGATTGTGTGGAATAGCAGCGGATACGAGACTGTCGCAAACATCAAAAAACTCGAAGGACTCGTCGACGTATATCTGCCCGATTTCAAGTATAGCGACGACAATCTTGCTTGGGAGTATTCGCACGCAAAGGGCTATTTTGCAGTGGCGTACAACGCTGTAAAAGAGATGAAGCGTCAACGCCCGAACGACGTCTTTGACGAGGACGGCATAATGAAGAGCGGAGTCATCGTTCGGCACCTCGTTTTGCCGTGCGCAGTTGAAAACACCGTGGGAGTTTTGCGCGCGATTGCGGACATTGACAAGGATATGATTGTCAGCCTTATGGGACAATATTTTCCGACACCCAACGTTCAAGACCACGCCGTGTTGTCAAGGAGACTCACGGAAGAGGAATATTCGGACGCGGTGGAAGCGTTTTTTGATGCGGGGCTCAAAAACGGTTTTTCGCAAGACCTCGACTCCGCCACGGAAGAGTACGTCCCAAACTTCGACCTTGATATATTGAAAAGTATATTAAATAAATAGTTTCTACAATATATAGGGCTTTTGTGAGCAAAATGCACAAAATACATATCGTATATTTTTGGAAAAATTGTCGAAAATGATTGTCAAAATCGCGTGCGTATGTTAGTATAAATCGAAATATGTGAGCAAAATTGCTCGCGAGCAGGAAGAGATTATGAAAAACGTTTCTGTACAACTTCAAAATCATGCGTTGATCGTGCCATGCCGCACGAGCGAGATTTTGGTTTTCGTCTCTCTTCCCACAAGTATTGTCAAATGAAGAAGTCCCTCTTGGACTTCTTTTTTTTGAATAAACAGGGTAGCAAACAAAAACAATAAACAAAATTTAAAACAGGAGAAAAACGTATGGCAAATCAACTTATTTACAACGTTGAAGACAAACCAAAGTTTTCAAAACTCTTGGTCTTCGCAATTCAACAAGTGCTTGCCGTTATGGCGGCAACAATCGCTGTTCCTGCAATCATCGGCTTGCCGACACAGATCCCTGCGGCAATCCTCGGCGCAGGCGTAGGAACAATCGTCTATTTGCTTTTCACAAAGTTCAAGAGCCCGGTCATCATTTCGAGTTCGTTCGCATTCCTTGACGCATTGTTCGTCGCGGTTTCATTCGGCTATCTCGGAATCATCGTCGGCGCGATCTTCGCAGGTCTCGTATACGTTATCATCGCGATGGTCATTCACTTTGCCGGCACGAAATGGGTTTCGAAGCTCATGCCTCCGGTCATCATCGGACCAACCGTCGCTCTCATCGGTTTGAGCCTTGCGGGCGCCGCAATGGGCGACATCACCACGGCAACCGGTGCTGCAATCAATCATAGCTACAATTTGGTGGCACTCCTTTGCGGTCTTGTGACGTTCATCACAGTTGTCATTTGCTCTTGCCAAAAGAGATTCAAGAGTTTGAAACTCATCCCGTTCATCATCGGCATCGGCGTCGGTTATGCACTCGCTTCAATCTTCTCAGCAATCGGTTATGGCGCGGACGTTGACTACCTCAAGATAATCAACTGGCAACCGCTCGTCACCAACTTCGTCGTCGACGGCAAATTTACGGGCGTCACGGCATTCCTCGATTATCCGCGCTTTGGCCTCATCGAAGCAATCAAAGAAATCGTCAACGGTCAAGTCGGCGACTCGATCCTTGCCGCAAATCCAAACGCAACGTTCCTTACGGGCGCAGGCGTCGGCGAAATCGCACTTGCATTCATCCCGATCGCACTCGTCGTCTTTGCAGAGCATATCGCTGACCACAAGAACCTCGGTTCCATCATCAATCGCGACCTCGTCGAAGGCGAACCCGGTCTTGAAAGAACGCTTCTCGGCGACGGCGTCGGTTCTATCGCCGGTACGGTCTTCGGTATCTGCCCGAACACGACTTACGGCGAGTCTGTCGGTTGCGTCGCAATCACGAAGAACGCATCAATCTCCACGATCTTCACGGCTGCGATTATGTGCATAGTGCTTGCATTCATCAGCCCGATCATGAGACTCCTTCAAACGATCCCGAACTGCGTTATGGGCGGCGTATGCTTGACGCTCTACGGCTTCATCGCAGTCAGCGGTCTCAAGATGTTCAAAGAAGTTGACCTCAACGAAAACAAAAACCTCTTCACAGTCTCCGCAATCCTCATCGCAGGTATCGGCGGTCTTGCAATCAAAATCCCATACCATGCGACAGAAGGTTTCGTTGACAAGGCGATCACGATCACTTCAATCGCAACCGCACTCATTCTCGGCATCTGCACGTACGCGATCACGAACGCGCTTGAGAAGAGAGAAGGCGGAAGAGAAGAGGATTCTCCCGAAAGCCTCGTAGCAGGCGCAGTCGCTCCGGACGCAACGTACGAAGTCGGCAAATCAGTCGTCAAAGAAGACGAGACGGAAGAGACTGTTGAACTCGACGAAACACCTTCCGACGAACAATAAAATCAACGACACTCAAAAGCAAGGGCAGTCTTTGACTGCTCTTGCAACGTATAAGAGGTAATTATGAAACAATATCCAAACGTAACAATCTTCGATCACCCGCTCATCAGACACAAAGTTGCAATTCTCCGTGACAAAAACACGGGCATGAAAGAGTTTAGAGAACTCGTGGAAGAAATCACGACCCTCATGGTTTACGAAGCGTTCAAAGACGTTCCGACCAAAAAGGTTATGGTTGAAACTCCGCTTGAAACTTGCGAGCAAACAATGGTTGCCGATGGCGTCGTCACAATCGTTCCCGTTCTTCGCGCAGGTCTTGGCATGGTCAACGGCGTGCATACGCTCTTCCCGACCGCAAGAGTAGGACATATCGGTATGTACCGCGATGAAGAGACTTGCGAGCCTCACGAGTATTATTGCAAACTTCCGAACAGAACGGAGAACACGGTTGCAATCGTTCTCGACCCGATGCTTGCAACGGGCGGAAGCGCAGTCGCCGCAATCGATCTCTTGAAACAAAAAGGCTACAAGGACATTCGCCTTATGAACATCATCGCCGCACCAAAGGGCGTTGAAGTAGTGTCAAAGGCACACCCTGACGTCAAGATTTACATTTCAACTCTCGACAGAGAACTCAACGAACACAGTTATATCTTGCCTGGTCTTGGCGATGCTGGCGACAGATTATTCGGCACAAAATAAAAAACCGCGCTATATGGCGACCTGCTTTGTCAGGTCGCCTTTTTTGTTCGGTCACGTACGCTTATGTACGCTCCTTCGCAAAAAAAGTCGCCCTTCCTTGCATCTCATCCATATATCGCGGTTTTTTTGAATTAGGAATTAGGAATTGCGGGGAAACACGGTTTTTACAAATCATCCTAAACAAAAATCCGCACGCAGTGGGGGCGGATTTTTGTTCGTCAATTTGCAGTTTGTTTTAATCTTCTAAGCCGTTTACAAACTTCTCAACGTCTGAAAACCACTCGAAAGTGAAACGTTTGCCGTCAACTTCGATGGTGACAGGGTAGTGACAAAAAGCAAGTTCTTGAAGAACTTGCTTTTTATTGTCGTACTGTTTGTCTGTACCAACAATGACGATCTTCATTGCGATTAGCAATCAAGGAGACGCCAGATTGACTTGTTGACAATCATCATAATAAGGTCAACGATCCAGATGATGTTCCAACCGAAGATGAGTCTGATGATACCTGCAACGATTTTGCCCTCAGAGAAACGTGTGAGCCAACCGCAAACCCAAGATGTGAACGGGATGATTGCGAGGATCAAGCTTACGATCCAACTAAGACCAAAGTAGTCATTCTTTTTTGCCATGATTATAGTCCTCCAATATTTTTGGCTTTTGCCTTTCCTATATTATAATACGGAACGTCATAAAATGCAATTGCAAAATAAAAAAATCTTTAGATTTTTGTTATTTTTTGCAGTCGTTTTAAAGCGTCCGTTATACTCAACGTTATTTTGCGTTCATATCGCCGTCTACACTCTCGTCGTTGACCTCAATGTCGGCGCGTTTTGTTTCGTTCTCGAGGGCAGGGACTTTTGCGTGTCGTGCGGTTTTGTTCGGGTTCTCGGTTTGCGCGGGGTTGTCAAGTTTTGGCAAGACTCTGAACGTGCGCAATATTTTGACCATAACGCTTTCTTCCTTCTTGTTGACGTTCCTCGTCAAGAATACGGTTGCGATGAAAAGCACGAGCACAATGTAGCAAATGACCATAATCGCTTTGAGTCCGGTTGAAGAGAAGTTGTTGGTGAGTCCGAAAAACTCTTGCAGACTAAAACTGAAACTGCCGATATGAATAGAACTCAGATCCACGAAGTAGCACACGAGGAAGAGTCCGATCATCACGACGAAGTTGAGCGCATGGATGATCGTAAGAGGCAGGGAGACTTTGAGAAGATATATAAGCCCGACGAAAGTCGTCACGATGAGACATGCGTTTTGGAATTGTTCCTTTGGAAGATCCGTCAAAATCCACGTCTTCGTGATGATGACGGCAACGACTCCTATAAGCACGGTGATCGCGCCCGACAGCGCGGATGACAAAACTTTCGGCAAGAAATGCCCGGTGACGCGCTCTTTGTTCGGCTCGAGCGCAAGCACGACGGACGGAATGCCGATCGTCACCATGCCGATTATAGTGAGGTGTCTTGGCTCAAACGGATATTCGGTCGGTATGCATAGGAAGAGAATTGCGAGCAAGATGCTATACATAGTCTTCATAAGGTAGAGGGAAGCGGAGCGCTCGAGGTTGTTTATAGACCTTCTGCCTTCCGCGACGACCTTTGGCATTGACGCGAAGTTGCTGTCGAGAAGGACGAGCGAGCTGACGTTCTTCGCCGCGTCCGAGCCCGACGCCATGGCGACGGAGCAGTCCGCTTCTTTGAGCGCAAGCACGTCGTTGACGCCGTCGCCCGTCATAGCGACGGTATGGCCGTTCTTCTTAAGCGCTTTGACGAGCGCGAGTTTTTGATCCGGCAAGACTCTGCCGAAGATAGTGTATTTTTCAGCGGCGTCATAGACTTCTTGCTCGGATTTTAGAGTTGACATATCGATTATGTTGTCGCAGTCTTCAAGCCCTGCGCGAAGTGCGACCGCGCGCACGGTCTCGGGGTTGTCGCCCGATATGATTTTGACGGTGACGCCTTGCTCTTTGAAGAATTTGAGCGTGGCGGGCGCTTCTTCGCGGATTTTGTCCGTGATATAAATGTACGCTTCCGCTTCAAGACTCTTCGGAAGGGCGTCTTGTCCTTCGCCGAAAGTTTTAGTCGACGTGGCGAGCACCATAACGCGGTAGCCCTGTTTCGCCATTTCCGCGACCTTTTCCTTCATCTCTTTCGTTTGTTTTTTAAACACGAATTCGGGCGCGCCGATGACGTAGGATTTTGAGTCGATTCTCACGCCGCTCCATTTGCGCGCGGAAGAGAAGGGGATCTTTTGTTTGACTTCTCCGTTTGCCGTCAAATCGCCGACGTACGCCCTAAGGGCGTTTGCGGTGGCGTTGTCGTCGTCAAGAGCGGTGAAGACGTTCTTTAATTGTTGTTTGATTTCGGCTTCCTTATGGTCTCCGACAGGCTCTATGCCTTTGACTTCCATGGTGCCTTCCGTGATAGTGCCCGTCTTGTCGAGGCATAAAACGTCGACGCGCGCGAGGGTTTCGACGCAATAGAGGTCTTGCGCGACCGTCTTATGTTTTGAAAGTCTTATGACGCTCACGCAGAAAACGGTGGTGGCAAGCGCGACGAGTCCGTTTGGAATCATACTGATGACAGAGCCGATTGTCGTGACGACCGTTTCGTTCAAGTCGTTGCCTTGTCCGAGCCATTTGACGAGCAAAGTCGCCACGCCGAGCGGGACTATTATGATCGACATGACTTTTACGACGAACATAAGCGAACGCCAAATTTCAGACGTAGGTTTTTTGACGTATTTTGCGCCCGACGATATTTTCATAACGAAGTTGTCTTGACCTATGTGTTCGACTTGACACTTCGCCTTGCCGGACACGACGAAAGAGCCTGACAGCACCTTGTCGCCGACGTTCTTTTGAATTGCGTCCGACTCGCCTGTGATGAGGCTTTCGTTGACTTCGATAGAGCCTTCGACGATAAAACCGTCCGCGCAAATCTGCTTGCCTGCGGACAGCACGGTGATGTCGTCAAGCACTATTTGTTCAAGAGGGATTTCAACTTCCGCGCTGTCTCTTACGACGAGTGCTTTCGGCGCGGAGAGAAGGGCGAGTTTGTCCATAATGCGCTTAGAACGAAGTCCTTGGAAGATCCCTGCCGCCGTGTTGAAAATTATAAGTATCAAAAAACCGAAGTTGCCGATTTTCGGATTGAAAAACGCGAGTATAATTGCAAATGCGACGAAAATAAAGTTGAAGAACGTGAAGATATTCTCTCTCAAAATCTGCCATACTGACTTGGTGTGTATGGTTTGTTCGCCGTTGATCTTGCCCGCGGCGACTCTCTCGTCGACTTGTTCTTTCGTAAGCCCGTTTTGCACGTCGGTGACAAATTGGGGCGTTGCGTCTTCCGCCACCGATTGTTCGGAAGGCGAAGCAATCTCGTTCAAAGCGTCTTCGTGCACTTCGTCTTTTGCAAAACGTACCGCTTTGACTTCTTGTGTATTTTCCTGTTTTTTGCGCATTTCCTTTTTCCTTATAAAAAGAATATAGTACATTATATCATATAATAAACAAATTTCAAACCTTTACTCAACTTTATTTGCATTTTTTGAGTTTTTGCATAGAATGAGTGATAATTTCGATTGGGTAGACATACTGTTTTGGTATGAAAAGGAAATTGCTTATTACTTTGGTTGCAACAGTATTGCTCCTGGCGTCCGTCTTCGCGCTCGTCGCTTGCAATAAGAATAAACAAAACGCGGTCGAGAGCAACGTCTCTCGCATGACGCTCGGCTACTACGCAGGGGAGAGCGATCTTTTTGCCGTCACCGTTGAAAAAGGAAAGCGAGAGAAAAACTTTATTGCGGACGGCAAGGCGACGGACGTCGAGGACTTTGCGGAGATTACGATTCTTCCGCTCAAAGCCAACGACTATACGGAGATTGCCTATGAACTCAAGAACGATACGAGCACTCTAAGCGGCTCGATCAAGAAAAACGAGTACGGCGAATATGTCGAGCGCATCACCCTTGACTTTAAGCCGACGCTTGCCGTTATAACCGTTGGAGAGGAGAAAAGCGAGATAGAACTCGCCTCGATTTTGGACGGCGCGCTCACAGCGGAAGACGTCATAGACATCGCAAGAGCCGAGTTTAAGGAAATCCTTGACAAAGAGGCGTCCGAAGAGAAGTGCAGAGAAATCTATCTCAAGGTCATCACGGGAGACAGAGTGGACTACTATTATTACGTCTCATTCATCGGCGAAGGCGTGGACTATCTTGCCGTGCTGATAGACCCGAAGACGGGAAAAGTCGTTAGTAAAAAATGAGCCGTTAGGCTCATTTTTTGTGATGTTGCAAACTTCGTTTGCAGTGATGTAGATTGCTTTGCAATCAGTGATGTAGCAAACTTGGTTTGCAGTGATGTAGATTACTTTGCAATCAGTGATGTAGCAAACTTGGTTTGCAGTGGTGTAGAAAACTTTGTTTTCAGTTGTGGAGATGATTATATTCTTTCACAACGTGCCGTAGGCACGCGGCATTTAAATAGGCAAACGTCTTATCGAAGATATACGCTACACATCATTTGCATCGCAAAAAAAGCGACCTGACGATGCAGGTCGCTGAATTTTGCAGTTTTTACAAATTAGAAAAGATCCTTGAATCCTTTGCCAAACTTGCAGACAGGTTGTCTTGACGCTGCGATTGTGATAGGTTGCTTTGTGATTGGGTTGAAACCTTGGCGTTCCGGTCTCTCTTTGAGCTCGAAGGATGCGAAGTTTGCGATTGCAACTTTGTCGCCTGCCTTCAATGCTTCTGCGAGTGCTTCGACGAGAGCGTCAACTGCTGCCGTTGCGTCTTTTTGAGAAAGCTCTGCTTTTTGTGCTACTGCTTTGATGAGTTCGGTTTTGTTCATAATTTCAATAAGCCTCCTTAATGCTTGTGAAAAGATTATAGCGTATTTTGGCAGATATTGCAATACTTATTTTCAAAATAACCACTAAATGCTGTGGTTTTTAAGAGATATTAATACAAGTGTAGGTCAAAATCCGCATTTTTATGCAAAAAATCCGCGTGAAATCATACACTTGACAAAAATCGCAAAATGTCGTTTATCCGCAAATCCGTCGTTTTGTGCGGTTATTCGGCGCGTTAGGGGTATTTACAACCAAAAGTATTGGGTTTATAATATATTCATAAAACAAAAACTATTGCCTTTAAGGAGGAAATTATGGCAAACGGTTATGGCATTTCAAGTTGGCAAGACGCCGCGGAAATCAACAGAGAACTCAAGGCTCTCACAGACAAACCTATCTACTGCGTGTCCGAAGACGCTTTGAAAGACGTGCTCAATCACTTTGAGACGAAATGCAAAAAGTCCAAGGAAATCACGACGGAAGCAAAGAAGTATATTCCGGGTGGCGTTCAACACAACCTCGCTTTCAACTATCCGTTCCCGATGTGTATGGAGAAAGCGGAGGGCGCGTACCTCTACGATAGAGACGGCAACGAATATATCGACTTCTTGCAAGCGGGCGGTCCGACCATCCTTGGTTCTAACTTCCCGGCGGTCAAAGAAAAGGTGTTTGAACTTTTGAACACTTGCGGTCCTGTCACGGGTCTTTTCCACGAGGGCGAACTCCTTCTTGCAAAGAAAATCAACGAACTTATGCCAAACTGCGAAATGTTCCGTATGCTCGGCTCCGGCACAGAGTCCGTCATGGCGTCAATCCGCGTCGCGCGTTGCGCCACCAAGAAAAAACGCGTCATCAAAGTCGGCGGCGCATACCACGGCTGGTCAGACCAAATGGTCTATGGCTTGAAAATACCAGGCTCTCGTCAATTCCTCGAATCTCACGGTATTCCGGGCTCTTACAACAAGACGGACGAAGTCAGACCGAACGACCTCAAGATGCTCGAAAAGATGCTCAAGAAGAACGTTTGCCGCGGTGGTACGGCGGCGGTTATCGTCGAGCCTGTCGGTCCTGAATCAGGTACTCGTCCAATCGACATCGACTACAACTTGAAGGCAAGAATCCTCGCCAAGAAGTACGGTGCGCTCTTCATCTTCGACGAAGTCGTCACAGGATTCAGAGTCGGCATTCACGGCGCCGCGGGCTACTTCTTCGACGAGACTTACCATATCCCGTACAACAACGACGTCTATCACGACAAGAACGGCAAAGAGTGGATTATCTCCGACAAAAAACTCGAAGACGGCAAGGTCGTCAAGTTCAAACGCCCTGCAACCAACCGCGACTTGTATCCTGATCTCACGGTCTTCGGCAAGATCGTCGCAGGCGGCTATCCGTCCGCAGGCGGCGTCGGCGGCAAGAGAGAATACGTTAGCCTCATGGCGGCAGGTCTTGCAGGTATGGGCAAAAAGGCATACGTCGGCGGTACGCTCGCCGCAAACCCGCTTTCTTCCTATGCAGGCTACCTCGCAATCTGCGAAATAGAGAAGAACAACGCTTGCGAAAAGGCAGGTCACGCAGGCGATAGACTCGCGGCAGGTCTTAAGGCTCTCGTCAAGAAGTACAATCTCCCTTACGTCGTCTACAACCAAGGCTCGATCGTCCACCTCGAATGCACGGGCGCAATGAGTTTCGACTTCTCCAATATGAGCCTCTTGGGCTCCGTCATCCCGATGCTCAAGAAAAAACCCGAAATGCTCAGAAGAAAGGTCGCAATGGAGCAAATGGGCGCAGCCTACATGGCAAACGGCATCGTCACTCTCGCCGGCTCTCGTCTCTACACCTCGATGGCTGACACCGACGAAATCATCGACGAAGCTCTCCGCCGCTTTGAAAACGTCTTCAAGACGGTTGTGGAGTGTACGGATAACTCCCGCTTCGAAAAGAAACCTCACTAAAAACCGCGCTATTTAGCGAATAGCATTGTCAAAGCCCGTTTGTTCAGGGGTCACGTACTAAGTGTACGCTCATCCTTCGCAAACGGGCTTTTCCGCGCTCTTCATCTAAATATCGCGGTTTTTATTATATAAAAAACTATAAATGCGCCCTTTCGCGCATCTCATCCATATAGCGCGGTTTTTGTTGAATTAGGAATTAGGAATTTAATAACGAAAACTATAAAAAACAAAAGCCACTTCGGGTTGAAGTGGCTTTCAAATTCATTTCTTAAAACTTTGATTATTTTGATGAGTGACAAGGAAGGTGCGCACACGAGCCACGAGCGTACTGACGTACGTGACGGTAAGCGCACGCAAAGCTGACACCGTCAATCGCAAAATAGCAAAGTTTTAACCCTCAAGGTATGCCTTGCAGGCGTCTTCCAGCGCACGACAAATGCGGAAGGCGTCTTCGAGGTCTTTGCCGCGGACGATCACACCGTGGTGGGCAAGGATGCAAGCTGGGGCGTCGCCGATTGCTTCGCCGACGTTCTTGATGAGTTTCTTTGTGCCCGGGAGAGCCGCTTTTGCACATGGGATTTCGTCTCCGAGGACATCGCGATATGCCTCAGGGACAGGGAGATTTTTGCCCATTGCCGCGAGGATGCAACCGTAGACGGGGTGAGAGTGGATGACCGCGCCGATTTCGCCTTTGAGAAGAAGCGCGTGCAAGCCTTTTTCGGACGTCGCCTTGTTGGAGCCTGTCCATTCGAGCGTTTCGAGGTCGACCTTTGCCATTTGACTTGGCTCGAGCATGATATAGTCGAGAGCGGAAGGAGTGCAGAGCATAGTTTTTTCGTCGAGTTTGACGGAGATATTGCCCCAAGTGCCTTGGACGAGGTTTTCGTCGAGCATACGAAGACCTGCGTTTTTGATGTCTTGCGCGATTTTCTTTTCTTCGTCCGTGACGATAGCGGACGGTTTTTCTTCGGCTTTCTTTTCGGAGCCTTCTTCAGCCTCTTTTTGTTGCGCTTGGTTCTTCTTTGAATATTTGATCTTGTAGACTACGTGTTCAAGGATCGCGTTGCAAACGCCCATCGGAGAAGTGCCGCCCTTTGATTCGGCGAGGATTTCGGCGTTGCACGCCTTGTCCAGCACGAGAGTTGCGGTGAAGACTTCTTCAAGCGTACGCCCCGTGACGACTGCGCCTGCGTCGGGAAGGAAGCAAGCGTTTCTAAGCCCGGAGATTGCGGAGACAACTTCAGCCGCCGTATTCTTGTCCGCGCACTTGATAGAGGTTCCGCACACTTGCGCCATATCGTCGAGGATAGGCTTCAATGTCTTGCGCTTTGAGGAGAACGCGAGGATCTTGTCGGAATCGACGATAGCCGCCGCGTTCGCCTTTTTGTCTTGGCGAATAGCGCAGAAGAGGATGACTGCCGCGGCGCGGAAGTTGCCTTCCAAAGTCTCGACGTTTTTGTCGTTGACGAAGACGAGATTCTCGTCTTTTAAAGAATCAAGATTCGACGTGACTTTTGCAACGATAACGCCGTCTTCGTGGCGGGTTGCGATAAAGCCGGATTCGATATACTTCTTTTCGACAAGCAATTTTGCGTATTTGTTGAAGTTGTTGACAATGATTTCGTCCATGTTGCGCTCCTGATATAAGGAATTTATATATATAATAATAACAAATATTTATAAAAAATAAAAGTGGTTTTTTGCAATTTTATTGTTATATATGGTTTCTTTTGTATTGATAAAGCGAACGGTTTACAAGTAAACTTTTGTTTTCTTGCAAAATCCTTGCAAATTTCAACAAAAACGCGTGAATTGTGGGGAGAAAATTTACAAAAAATACAAATAGTGTTTTCGGTGTAAAAATTTTAAAATATTTTGTCGCAAGTGTTGATTTTCGTTTGACTTGACTTTTCAAAAAAACTATAATTGGGGTATCAAATGTGAGCAACCCAAAATGTTTAGCACAACCTAGTGGATAAAGATGCCACGCAGACCACAAAATATGGTGGTGGAGGAAGTCAACATGCAACTTTTGGAAGAGCGTATTTTGAGAGACGGCAAGGTTTTGCCGGGCAACATTCTCAAAGTCGGCGGTTTTCTTAATCATCTGATTGACAGCGATTTGCTTGATGAGATCGGTAAGGAAATTTCTGCGCTCTTTTGCGAGCAGGAGATCACAAAGATTTTGACAATTGAAGCATCGGGTATAGCGATAGCTTGCGCAGCCGCGCACTATTTGCATGCACCGGTGCTTTTTGCTAAAAAAGAAAAGACTTCCAACGTCAACACCGATTGCTACACCGCAGAGGTCAAGTCCTACACGCACGGCAACGTCAACCACGTCATCGTCTCAAAGTCGTATCTCGAGGCGGGCGACAAGGTGCTTATCGTCGACGACTTTCTCGCTCACGGCGAAGCGCTTAGAGGGCTTATTTCTCTCGTAAACCAAGCGGGAGCCGAACTAGTCGGCTGCGCAATCGCGATTGAAAAGGGCTTCCAAGGCGGTGGAGACGCTCTCCGCAAAGAAGGCGTAAGGATTGAAAGTCTTGCAGTCATCGAGAGTATGAGCGACACCTCACTCACTTTCAGAAAATAAGGCGACAGTCGCCGTTTGATCAGCAAAACCCTAAAAAATAAAACCCAAAACGGGCAAAAAAGGAGAAACTATGAAAAAGAAAGTTATCGCAATCGTACTTGCAATCGCAATCGTTGCAGCACTCGTCGTCGGTCTCGTTGCTTGCAACAAGCCGGCTGAAGAAAAGGCAGCATTTGGTGGATTTGCACCGATCGCAAAAGCAAACATCAAGATTGGTCTTATCACATTGCACGATGAAAACTCAACTTATGACAAGAACTTCATCGACAGCCTTGAAGATGCAAGAGTTGCTCTTGGTCTTGAAAAGAGCCAAATCATCGTTGCATCCGGCGTTCCGGAAGGCGATGAATGCTACCAAAAGGCATGTGAACTCGCAGAAGCGGGCTGCAACATCATCTTCGCTGACTCTTTCGGTCATGAAGACTATATGATCAAAGCGGCAAAACAATATCCAAACGTTCGTTTTGCACATGCTACAGGCACACAAGCGCACACAGTGCTTCTCCCGAACTTCTACAATGCATTTGCTTCTATCTATGAAGGCAGATACCTCGCAGGTGTTGCGGCAGGTCTCAAACTCCAAGCAATGGGTCAAATCAATGCTCCGAAGATTGGTTATATCGGTGCTTACACTTATGCAGAAGTTATGTCCGGTTACACCTCATTCTTCCTTGGTGTTCGCTCAATCGTTCCATCCGTAACAATGGAAGTCACATTCACAGGTTCTTGGTACGATGAAACAGCTGAAAGAAACGCAGCAAACGCTTTGATTCAACGTGGTTGCGTCCTCATCAGCCAACACGCAGACTCTATGGGCGCTCCATCTGCTTGCGAAGCAGCAGGTGTTCCAAACGTCACATACAACGTGAGCACAGAAGCTGCTTGCCCGAACACATACGTTGCAGGCTGCAGAATCAACTGGGCACCATACTATCAATACCTCATCAACTGCACAATGAACGGTGTTACACAAGTCGGTTTTGACTGGGTTGGCGGTTTTGCTGAAGAATCCGTTGAACTTCTTGAAATTGGCAGTGCTGCAGCACCTGGCACAGAAGAATATCTTGAAGCAGTTGCTCTTGAACTCATGTCCGGCGCACGCAATGTCTTCGATACAACGACCTTCAAAGTTGGCGGCAAAACTCTCACAGAATACCTTGCAGACGTTGACTCTGACGCAGCATTTGCAAAAGATACACAAGTTGTTCTTGATGGTAAATTTGTTGAATCCTTGTATCGTTCAGCTCCATACTTCGATCTCGAAATTGATGGTATCACGCTTCTCGATAGACAATACTAATTCTTAGTCATCAATTTGAGTCTCGCCCGTAAGGGTGAGACTCAAATAACAATTTTGCAAACAACAAAAATCATCTACGGACTTTTATAGTCCGTAAATGTGTTTATAAAGACACATAAAATCGGGTTATTTTTTCAAATGAAAGCAATAGAACTTGTTGGAATCACCAAAACATTCGGCTCGATTCGCGCCAACCAAGACGTCAACCTCGACGTCGAGCAAGGCGAGATTTTGGCATTGCTTGGCGAAAACGGCAGCGGAAAGACGACTCTTATGAATATGCTCGCAGGAATTTATTTTCCGGACGCAGGGCATATCTACGTTGACGGTCAAGAAGTCGTCATCAAGTCGCCGATCGACGCATTCAAGCACAAAATCGGTATGGTGCATCAGCACTTCAAACTCGTCGATCTCTTCACGGCGGCGGACAACATTATTCTCGGCGAAAAGATGCCTACTTTCAGCATCAAAGAGCAAGCCGGAGAATATAGACTTCAAGCCGCAAACGAGATTTCCGCTCTTGGCGACGACCTTGACGAAAAAGAGAAGAAAAAAGCGATCGGTGCAATAAACCGCAAACGCGATTCAAAGATCTTCGCTCTTCCGTTCGTCAAACTCGGCAAGAAGATCGCGTTCAACTATCTCTCTCGCAACCGCGCGAAAAAGATTCAGGCAATCGCGGATCAATACGGATTTGACATTGATTTAAAGAAGAAAATTTACGAAATGTCTGTTTCTGAAAAGCAGACTGTCGAAATCATAAAAGTTTTGTACCGTGGCGCAGACTATCTTATCCTTGACGAACCGACTGCGGTTCTCACTCCGCAAGAGATTGAAAAACTCTTCGCGGTCATGAGAAAGATGCGCGAAAACGGCAAATCAATCATCATCATCACCCACAAACTCAACGAAGTTATGGAAATCTCCGATCGCGTTGCCGTTCTAAGAAAAGGCAAGTTTATCGGCACAGTCAAAACTTCAGAGACAAGCGAGAAGGAACTCACCGAAATGATGGTCGGCGCAAAGGTTGACCTCAACATTGAAAGAAAAGATCCGATCGGCGTAAATCCTCGTCTCGTCGTCGAAGGGCTTACCGTCAAGAATAAAGAGGGCGGACACGCAATCGAAGACGTCACTTTCACAGTCAACGGCGGTGAAATCCTCGGCATTGCGGGCATCTCCGGCAACGGTCAAAAGGAACTCCTCGAAGGCATCGCAGGTCTTCAACCTGTTGAGAGCGGCAACATCATTTTCTACAATCCGAAAGAGAACAAGCCTGTCACTTTCTTCCACAATGATTTGAAACAAATCAAGCACAAAGCCGAAATGGGCATGTTCCATTATCCTGATGGCACGAGAGTAGACCTCAAAGGCAAGTCCAACAAAGAGATCACAAGGCTCGTAAACGAAGAGCAAATCCTCTACTATGAGAACGAAGTCATCGACCTCAACAAGAAAACTCCGAGAGAGATCCAAGAACTCGGCATCAAACTTTCCTTCGTCCCCGAAGACAGACTCAATATGGGACTTGTCGGCAACATGAGCATCGTTGACAACATGATGCTCAGAAGTTATAGAAAAGGCAACGGTATCTTCGTCAATCGCAAGCGTCCGAAAGCGCTCGCTGACAAGATTATCGAAGACCTCGGCGTCGTCACTCCAAGCGATATGACTCCCGTTCGTCGTCTTTCGGGCGGCAACGTTCAAAAAGTCCTCGTAGGTCGTGAAATCTCATCATCACCAAAGGTTTTGATGTCGGCATATCCCGTTCGTGGTCTTGACGTCAACTCGTCATATCTCATCTACAATCTTTTGAACGAACAAAAGGCTCGCAATACGGCTGTCGTGTTCGTAGGTGAAGACCTCGACGTTTTGCTCGCGCTCTCCGACAGAATCCTCGTCCTCTGCGGCGGCAAGGTTTCTGCAATCGTTGACGCAAGAAAGGCTACCAAAGAGCAAGTCGGTCTTCTTATGACCAAGATGCCGGAAAAGGTCGAACGTTATGACTATGCACCGCTAAATCTCGAAGAAACGGAAGAAGCGGGTGAATCAGTAGCCGAACAACCAATTCAAGAAACTACACCAAAACAAAGCAACGAAGTTGCCGAAGTTGCCGAAGTTGCCGAAGTTGCAAAGGAGGAAAACACAAATGACTAAAGTTCACGAACCTCTTTTCCACTTAACAAAACGTACAAACGGTAGCCAAAAACGTGCCTGGGCACTTAGAGGAGTGGCATTTTTAATTTCTGTTCTGGCATGTGCAATCATTACGGTTTCATTGACAGAAAATGATATGGGCTATTTCTTTGACAAGTTCTTCAACGGATTGTTCGGTACTCCAAGAAACGTATGGAACTTGTTTCATGAGACGGCAATTCTTCTTCTCATCGCACTTGCCGTTACGCCGTGTTTTAAGATGAAGTTTTGGAACATCGGCGGTGAAGGTCAAGTGCTTATGGGTGCACTCGGTGCCGCTGTTATAATCAGATTTATGGGAGGGCAAACGGCTGACGCACTCACAATCATTTTGTCGCTTGCTCTGTCAATTGCTTTTGGTATTGTTTGGGCGGTTATTCCTGCGCTTTTCAAAGCGAAATGGAACACCAACGAGACGCTTCTCACTCTTATGATGAACTACATTGCGGTTTGTCTTGTCAACTTCTTCATCAAGAGTGTTGCATCGAGTGGTACAGGTATTCTTACTTTCTCAAAGGGCATTATTCCCGCGCTCGGCGGAAATGAATTTATTTTGAAGATAATCATCGTTGCCGTACTTACGACTCTCATGGCAATATATCTAAAATTCAGCAAGCACGGCTATGAAATCGCAGTCGTCGGTGAAAGTCCGAATACGGCGAAATACGTCGGTATCAACACAAAGGTCGTCATCGTTCGTACGCTTGTGCTTTGCGGTGTGCTTTGCGGTATTGCAGGTTTCTTGCTCGTATCGGCAACAAACCATTCACTTAGCAGCGAATCGACTGTTGGCGGCCGTGGATTTACGGGTGTTCTCATCTCTTGGCTCGGACAGTTCAACCCGGTCTTTATGGCGCTCATGTCCTTCCTCGTCGTCTTCGTCGAGCGTGGCTCAACAGCGTACGGAAACTTCGCAAGACTCGGTGCTTCTTATCCGCATGTTATGACGGGTGTGTTTTTCTTCTTCATTATTGCTGTTGAGTTTTTCGTCAACTACAAGTTCGTCTTCCGTCCCGACATTCAAGAAAAGTTAGACGCGTTGACTTTGAAGGTAAAAGTCAAGTTTTCAAAGAAACAGCCTCAAAACGAAGTAAACGCTCAGACTGAAGAAAAACAAGAAGAGCAAGAGCCCTCAAAAGAAGACAAAACGGATGATTTTGAAATTGTAGACGACGCGGCGACTGACGACGCTCAAGAACCGCAACTTGAAAAAAGAGACGAAGTCTCAGAAAGCGAAAAGGAGGATAAATAAATGTTTGTTGCATTGGTTTCAGAAGCAATAAAATTTTCTGCAGTTTTCCTCTATGGTGCAACGGGTGAAACAATTGTCGAAAAATCAGGACACTTAAACCTCGGTATCCCCGGTATCATGTGCTTTGGTGCAGTCGGCGGTTGTCTTGGTGCAAACCTCGCGTACAATGCTAATATGGGGAGCTTCCTTACGGTCGTATTTGCGGTTTTGTTTGCAATGCTCTTTGGCGGTGCAATGGGACTCCTTTACGGTTGGTTTACAATTTCCCTCCGCTGCAACCAAAACATCACGGGGCTTACCATCACGACTTTCGGCGCAGGCGTACTTGGCTTTTGGGGCGCTACGATGGGAAGAAAAGGTGTTACTTTCTACGATGCAAGCAAAGTGTTTACATCTGCATTATTTGGAAATGTCGGCGACAATTGGTTTTCGCAATTATTCCTTTCGCACGGCGTACTCGTATATCTTGCAATCGTCATAGCAATCATTGCTGCTGTCGTGCTCAAGAAGACGAGAACAGGTCTCTCCCTCACGGCAGTCGGTGAAAATCCTGCGGCGGCGGACGCGGCGGGTATCAAAGTCATCAAGTATAAATATGTCGCTTGCGTGCTCGGTGCGGCAATCGCGGGTATCGGCGGTGCGTTCTACCTGCTTGACTGCACGCGCGGTTCGCTTGAATACGTCATCGAGGGTATGGGCTGGCTTGCTGTCGCACTCGTCATCTTCTCCTTGTGGAGACCGGGCATCGGCATCTTCGGATCGTTTATCTTTGGTCTTTTGTACATCTTGCCGAACTACATCACGGGCGTGGACTTCGCAACCAAAGAAATACTCAAGATCATTCCTTACGCGGTCACGGCGCTCGTCCTCATCGTCATCTCATTCTTCAACAAGCGCGAGACTCAACCGCCTGCGGCACTCGGCCTTTCATACTTCCGCGAAGACCGCTGAGACACTTCGTGTCTTTACTGGACAGTTGTTGCGTGTTCAACAGCATTTACGTTCGTGTCTTTTGTGGACGGTTGTTGCGTGTTCAACAGGCATTTACGTTCATGTCTTTTGTTGACAGTTGTTTCGCACTGAACTGTTTGTAGCGTTTCTTCGTGTCTTTGGTGGCGGATGTTGATCGCCAAACAGAAAGTCCAAACAGAAAGTGCAATAAGTAATAAGACAAAATCAAAAACGGACTCGTTTGAGTCCGTTTTGTTTTCAAAATAAAATTGCCAATATGCTCAGTTGATGCGCAGATCCTTGCCGTCAAACGCGAATATGCGAGAAGCGTTTTTGCTTGAAAGCCTTGAGTATATTCGCTCTCCGTATCTGTCCAAAATGCGAGCGGGAGAGAGGTTTGTGGTGATGATGGTCGGAAGCGCGTGATTGGTGCGCTCTTCGATTACGAGGAGCAGATATTCGATCGTGACGTTTTTGAGCATAGGCTCTGTGCCGAGGTCGTCGATGACGAGAAGGTCGGCTGTCAAATAGTCCGCAAGCCTATTGTTTCGCTCTTGAATAGGCGAGGTGTGAGCGGCAAGCATTTTGCTTGCAAACTCGTATGCCGAAAGATACGCCACACTCTTGCCGCGCTCAAGCGTCTCTCTTGCGATTGCCGAAGCAAGACAAGTTTTGCCCGTGCCGACTCCTCCGCAAAAAACGAGGGTTTTTGCTTTGACCAAAGGCACTTTGTTTGCGTACGCTATGCCAAACTCGTAGAGTTTTTTAAGGGATTCACGCTGTTTGTCGCCCTTTATGGCGCCGAAGTTTGCGTCGTCGAACGTAAAACTTGCGCGAGACTCGATGTCGCACAACGATTTTAGTGCGGAGAGGTATTTAGGACGAGTGCAAGCGCAGAGTTTCGTGCCGACTCTTCCCGTATCTTTGCAAAAAGGGCAGGACGGCTTCCACTCGAGGTCTTCCTCGTTTAAACCGTGCAAGGACAACGCGAGCGTATACTTTTTGTACGCTTCGTCCGTCGAGATCGCGTTTTTTGGCGAAAGCGCGCTTTTAAACATCGCGTCAACGTACTCTCCACGAGCCCTTTTTACGTCGTCAAAAGAGAGGACGCGCTCTACAAGTCTTTGTTTTGCGCCCTTTGCCACCGCGACTTCCGCAGCCTTTTCGTTCAGTGCGATTTTGATTGCTCTTTGCTTCAAATTATACATCGTCGTTTACGTTCAATCCGTCAATGCTTGTGATGACAGAGCGGAGTTCTTCTTGCGAATACGTCCTTTCGTCGTAGTCGTGTGACTTATTCGCTTGATTTGTCGAAGGCAGGGCGACTTTCCTAGCGTCCTCGACAGTCTTTACGCCTTCCGACTTGAAAGCGGAAAGGATTTGATTGACGTAAGGCAGAGGATAAGTCCTGTTTGCCGCTTGCTCCGCCGCATAGAGAATAACGCTGTCGTCAAACAGCCACACAGCCGACCACGTCTCGTAGTATTCTCTGTCTTGCGCCGTGACGCCTCTCGTTCTGCCAGTCGCTTCGATGATCTTCTTTATGCGCTCGTCCTTTTTGATCTGCTCGTCAATGTATGCGTCAATGCTCGCGCTCGTCAAAAGTCCTTTTTGATAGAACTTGCCGACCACGTTGTTCATGCCCTCAAGCGTGCGGACGTTTGAAAGGAAGCAGTGGTGCGCGATCTTCTTGAGCGCGTCCGCTTCAAAGCCTTTTGACGTCCAAGGAGAGACGTAAACCTCGATTTCGTGTTCGAACGACTCGTAGAAAACGCCGAGGTTTTTGTTGATGTCGATGGTGAGAGTGCGGAGTTCTTCGAGGTGCTTGTTGTAGTCCTCCATTTCTTCCGCGCTGAAGATTGACATACGGTAAAATTCGTCGAGTTTAGCGTCAAGTTTTTGAAAGGTTTTCGAGCCTTTGAGAGTCTTTGCGGCAATAATGATTGCGTCGAGTGTATATCCCCAACTGCGCGTCCATTTGAGAAGCATCTGCTTTTCTTCGAGGTCGGCGCCGCCTTTTCTCGAGAGTGCGGAAAGGAGTTTTTGCATATCGTCGGTTTGCGCGTCGTACTCTTCGAGACGTTTTTCGACGTCTTGCGCCGTGCGTACGCCCTCGGACGCCCAGTTGCGCGCAACGGTCAAAATGTAGGGGTATCTCACGCTCATGCCTTTTAGATTTATGCAATATTGTACGACGAGAAGCATGGCTTCCGGCTCGAATTTCGTCGAGTCGATGAAAGAATAATATTCGTTGTATTCGTTCGGCGTGAGCATACGCTCGGGGAAGAGTTGTTGGAGATGAACGTTGAAGTCGTTCCACTTTTCCGCTTTATACTTCTTTGGCGGTTGATTTGCGCGCTTAAGAGACAAATATTTGACTTCGAGCGGATCTTTTGAGACGATTTGGCAAAGCCCCAAATCCTCAAAGAAGGCGTATGCGGAGAGGATCTCCTTTTCGCTCATATTAAGCGCGTTGCAAAGCGAGTCCGTCGTATTGTCCGCGGGCGGATTTGAGCAGAGATACAAGCCGTAGAGATAGACCTTGATTTGTTTTTCATCGCATTCGGGAAGATATTCGTGTATGAACAAATTGTCCACGAGCGTGAACGTTTCGACCAAAAAATCGCTTGAAAACTTTGCGAAACTCATATATCCTCCAAAAACCCGATAGTAAGCATAAATATAACACAAAACTAAGTTTTGTGCCAACGGGTTTTGCACAATTTTGACAAAATACCATATCTTGTGTATTGCAAAAACCCGATAACAAACGGACGAACGAATGTTGAACAAAGAGGCAAATAATATCTTTAAAGAGACGCTATACGCACGTGGCACGCTTGACTTTTTGCATAGCAAATGCTAATATACACTATGTCAAAAATGAATAAATTTTTGAGATTGAAAAAACATATCAACAAGGAGATAAATATGGCAAACAACAAATTATCAAACGAACAAACTCGTTCAATCATCTCCGCTGCCGTATTGCTCATAATAGGCATTTTGCTTTGTATTGAGCCTGCGGTTGGCGATGTGATCAGCATTATCATTGGCGTGGCATTTCTTGCGGCGGCGGCAATTCTTATAATCTATTCGCTTGTGCAAGAGAAAAGCATAATAACGGGCGTAGCGCTTCTTGGCGGCATACTTCTTGTGATAGGGCTGATGTTTGTAGTTGACCAATCAACGTTCAAGATCGTCAATTATTGCGCAACTTGGCTTCTCATTGTGTTTGGCGCAATTTTCATCGTTGACTCAATCATTAGAATCGCATGGAGAAACAGAAAAGATGTCGTGGGATTCGTCATCGAATTTCTTATCGGCGCGGCAGCATTTACAATTGGTATGTGTATGAGATTTGTAGATGAATTTAGAGGATACGAAATTCTTATTCTTGGTCTTGTTATTGTCATCTACGCACTCTATTTGCTTGTGTTTACATTCCTTGGCAAGAAGGCGAGCAAAAAATAATTTAAGTTGTGAGTGTTTTACGGCGTGATCTTCGCACCGTAAAGAAAGGAGCAAAATGAAAGTTTGGGCAAAAGTTATGAATGGTGACAAACTCGTCAAGGACATCATCTTTGAGGGAGAGTATTCTCTCAAGATGTCAGATTTTCAAAGTATGCTTCAAGAGATAGCATACCGCCTTGACATCGCGACGCCCGTCACGCTTGAAAGCCATCTTAAACACTTCGCTCAGTTCAACAGGACGAAATATCTTCCGCGAGATTTCGTCGAGGACGTTGATTTTACGACGTTTGTGCTTGAGCGTGTGCTTGACGAAAAGAAAAAACCAAACAACTATTATATCTGATCATTTTGCAAAAAACATAGTTTAAACTTCAAAAATGCGCACTTAAAGTGCGTGTTTTTGTTTTTATAGACACGTTTTGCGCGGCATAATTCGCTTGTATACAAAACTGAGTTTGTCAAATACTACTCCTTGATGAAAGATTTAGCAGCGCAACCAAAATTGAGTGATGAAAACGTAAACGTAAAAACGGGGCATAGCAAAAAGGCGCATAGCGTCAAGACGGGTGCCGCAGTGCTTGCCGTTGGCAGCGTCGTGGCAAAGATTTTGGGCGCACTCTACCGCGTGCCTCTTACCAACGTTTTGGGTGCGGAAGGTATGGGGCTATACCAACTCGTCTTTCCCGTCTACGCGCTTTTTATGGTGCTGTCAACCGTTGGCATACCTGTTGCGCTTTCTCGAATCGTAGCGGAGCAAAGGGCGATTGGAAAGGACGCAAAGAAGTATCTCTTTGCGTGCATGCTTACTCTAATCTCATTGGCAAGCGTTTTTTCTGTTTTGATCGTAGGACTTGCAAAACAGATTGCAATATGGCAGGGCAATCCCGCGGCGTACAAAGGCTTTTACGTGATTGCGCCGTCTCTCGTACTCGTGTCGGCAATCGCGGGGTTCAGAGGATGGTTTCAAGGCGAGATGTATATGTTGCCGACTGCTGTTTCAAACGTCATCGAGCAACTCGTAAAACTCGCCGTCGGGCTGACTCTTTCCGTGCTTCTTGCAAAGCGCGGGGTGATATACGCCGTATACGGTGCGCTTCTCGGCGTGACGGTGAGCGAGTTTGTCGCCCTCGTTTATATGGTGGTCACCTATGCGGTACGCAATAGGGGCGTAAAGAGCGAGAGTTTAAAACTTTTGGCAGGTGAAGGCAGAGACGTGTTCAAAATTGCCTTTCCGATTGCCATTGTGTCCGTTATGCTCCCGCTTTCCAACTTTTTTGACAGCATGATAATCGTCAATATGTTGAAACTCTTCGGGCTTTCGGGCGAAGTTGCGACATCGCAGTACGGACTTTTGAGCGGTCCCGTCAATTCGCTCGTCAATATGCCGATCGTGTTTACGCTCTCGCTTGCGGTCGTGCTGGTCCCATACGTTGCTGTGTCAAGGCTAAAGCGAGACATATCGTCTATTCTCTTGCATAGCAGATTGTCTATAAAACTCGTATATATGATTTCCGTGCCGTTCGCGATATTTTTTGCGGTCTTTTCAAGACGGCTCATGCAAACGGTATATCCCGCGCTCGACTCCGAGCAACTTATTCTTGTGTCGAATATGCTTAAAATCTCTATGGTCTCAGTCGTCACTTTGTCCGCTATGCAAGTTTACGTTTCGCTAATGCAGGCGGTTGACAAGACCAAAATGGCGGTTTTAAGTCTCGGTTGTGCTGTTTTCGTCAAAATCATATTGCAACTCTTGCTTACAAGATTTTTAGGAATCATAGGCTCGTCTTTGGCATCCGCTTCAATGGGCATAGTCGCCTTGCTTACGGCAAGCGGAAGTTATTTTAAAATTGTCGGATTGCGTATTGAAAAAAATATAGCAATAAATCTCGTATGTGGTGTTATAATGGGTTTGGTGGGAATAGTCGTTGAAGGCAATATCAAAAACGACTTCTTATGTCTTGTGGTCGGCGCGCTTGTCTGCTTGCTCGTCTACGTTTGGACGGTGTTTGCGTTTGGACTCATCGGAAAAGAGGAACTTGGCGGTTTTCCTGCCGGCAAAGTTATTGCAAAAATTCATAGAATCGTGAGGTTTTGGGAGTATAAATGAAAATCGAAGATTTAAAGTCAAAGTCATATCAGCATTACATAGAAAAGGATTTTTTGAATACCCTCTTTTTCAACAAGCGTGTTCCTTTGCTCGTGACGAAGATCACGGACGCTGCTAAAATAAAGCAAAAACTTTTGGACGTTTACGGCAACGTAAAACTGACCGCCATTCACGGCGGCGCCGAAACGGAGATTTTTGCGAGCGAATTGCAAGGCGAAGTTGACGAGATATGCGTTGACGCAATACCGCTTATCGAAGCAAAGCGTTTTGACTTTGCCGACTTTGTGCAGATTATGAAACGACTTCGCGCGGATGACGGTTGTGAGTGGGACAAGGCACAGACTCACGATTCAATCCGCATAAACCTCATCGAAGAAGCGTATGAACTTCTTGAAGCAATCGACGCAAAAGACAAGGATATGATGAAGGAAGAGTGCGGAGACGTGCTTATGCAAGCCATCTTCCATACTGAGATTGCCGAAAAGGAAGGCGACTTTGACTATGCCGATATGCTGACGACGTTATGTAGAAAACTCATTGACCGCCACACGCATATTTTTGGCGCAAATCACGCCAACACTCCCGAAGAAGCGCTCGGATTTTGGAACGAAGCCAAGAAAAAAGAGAAGAAATACTCGTCTTACGCCGACTCTATGGACAAAGTGCCGAAAAATCTCCCGTCGCTTTTGTATGCTGAAAAACTCCAAAAGCGAGCCAAGAAGTCGGGCTTTGACTGGGCAAGCGTGGACGGAGCGCTTGAAAAGGTGCTTGAAGAACTTGAAGAATTAAAATCCGCGGATGATGAGCACAGGCGTGAAGAGGCGGGCGACCTTTTGTTTGCCGTAGTCAATGTGTTGAGGTTTTATAAAATCGATCCCGAAATGGCTCTTCACGACGCGAGCATAAAGTTTTTCCGCAGATTTACGCAGGTGGAAAGACTCGCAAACGAGAGAGGCATTGATATGCCAAACACCTCGCTTGAAGAACTTGACAACCTTTGGAACGAAGTGAAGAACGACGAAAATAACAAATGATGGAAATATGGCTTTGAAGATAGGTGACGTACAACTCAAATCCAACCTTATTTTTGCTCCGATTGCAGGATTCAGCGAGGTGGGGTTTCGTCATCTCTGCGCAAAATTCGGCGCAGGGCTAACCATAACGGAACTCGTCAGCGCAAAAGGACTCGTGTACGGCAACAAGGGGACGGAAGAACTGCTTGCGAGGACGGAAATAGATTCTCCCTCGGCAGTTCAACTTTTCGGTGCGGATCCAGAGTTTGTTTTTAAGGCGGCAAAGGATGAAAGGCTCAAGGGGTTTGATATCATAGATATCAATATGGGCTGTCCCGTCAAAAAAGTTTTCAACAACGGCGAAGGCAGCGCGCTTATGAAAAACCCCTCGCTCATCACGGAAATCGTGCAAGCGGCAAGAGAAGGAAGCGGCAAACCCGTCACCTGCAAAATGCGCGCGGGAGTTGAGATGGGCAAGCCTATTGCCGTAGAGTGCGCGCTTGCGGCGGAAAAAGGCGGAGCAAGTGCCGTCACCATACATCCAAGATACAGAGAGCAGTTTTACAGCGGAACAGCGGACCACTCCATAACCCGTGCCGTGAAAGAGGCGGTGAGTATTCCCGTAATTGCCAACGGAGACATCGTTGACAAGGCAAGCCTTGAAAGAGTTAAGCAAGAGACGGGCGCGGACGGATTTATGATAGCGCGCGGTGCGCTCGGCAGACCGTACATATTCAGCGAACTTTTGGAACATCCGTTTGAGTTTGACAGATATGCTACAATTCTTGAACACATTGAGATTCTTCGCAGACATTTCCCTGACTTGACGGTTGCCAACATAATGAAACTGCACCTCTGCTACTACGCAAAGGGCGAAACCTTCGCCAAGCAAGTCCGCATTGCCGTCGGCGAATCCAAATCCCTTGCCGACATCTTCGATGTAGTCGACAAATTTTTTATTGAGCAATAAAAACGATAGCATGGTTTATATGCCATCATCAAAAAGACAAAAATAATATAATAAAAACGGCAATATTTTGATGAAGAGCGCGGAAACGCCCATTTGTGAAAGATGAGCGTACTGACGTACGTGACCCTTGAGCAAATGAGTGTTGACAATGCTATTCGCCAAATAGTGCTGTTGTAAAGGAAATATGTTTAATATAGTATTGGTCGAACCCGAAATCCCGCAAAACACGGGCAACATAGTCAGGACTGCGGCTGCAACGGGGTGTCACGTGCATCTCGTAAGGCCGCTCGGCTTTGATATATCCGACAAGTCTCTCAAACGCGCGGGACTTGACTATTGGCATCTCACGGACTTTCACGTGTATGAAAATCTGCAAGATTTCTTTGACAAGAACGCAAAGGGCAGAGTGCATTTTGAAAACGGAAGCCTGCGTATAGACGACAACGATATGCAAAAAGACGCGCCGCACTTTTACTTTTGCTCAACGAAAGCGCAGATAAGATATGACAACGCAAGATTTCAAGAGGGCGATTTTCTCTTCTTCGGCAAGGAGACGAAAGGGCTTCCCGAAGAGCTTTTGCACGACAATTACGATATGACGGTCAGAATCCCTATGATTGCGGAGGCGAGGAGTCTCAATCTTTCAAACAGCGTTGCAATCGTGGTGTACGAAGGTATGCGCCAAATCGGCTTTGAAAACCTGCTCGAAGCAGGGCATCTGACGAAGTTCTAAAATTTCATAAAACACATATCGTGTCTTACATTTTGCCGATTTTGACGAAAATCGGCTATTTTTATGTCAAAATCGGCTTATTTTGTCTTTTATAAAACACGAATTGTGTATTATTGTGAATATGTGGTTGTCGATTTAAAACACGAAAAGTGTACAAGATTGTCGCGGTTTGTCGGCGCAGGTCAAGAATATATAGCCTCTACTATTTGAGATAAGCGCGCCCAACAAAATCTTGATTGTTGCGATTATAGTATTGCAAAATTGATTTTGATATGTTATAATATTTGTCAGTAAATTTGATGATGTGCGCGTACGCATTATGCGACACGCAATCGAGATTTTAAAACTATTTTTCTAAAAAGGAGAAATTTATGGCAAAACTTACAATTCGCGACGTGGACGTCAAAGGCAAAAAGTGTCTCGTTCGTTGTGATTTCAACGTCCCAATGGTTGACGGCGTTATCACAGATGAAAACCGTATCAACGGTGCTCTTCCGACAATCTCTTATCTTGTCGAGCATGGCGCAAAGGTTATTCTTTGCTCACACATGGGCAAACCGCACAACATCTTCACGGAAGGTTTTGGTTTGAACAAGAAGGAAAAGAAGGCGGTTGAAGCGCTCCCTCAAGAAGAACAAGCCGCAGCAAAGGCAGAATATATCGCAAAAGCACTCAAGAACGACCCGAAGAAGTTTACGCTCCGTCCGGTCGCCGAAAGACTGGCAGATCATTTCCCCGGCAAAGTCACGTTTGCAACAGACCTTGTTGGAGACGACGCACACGCAAAAGTCGCTGCGCTTAAAGACGGCGAAATCGTCCTTCTTGAAAACACCCGTTTCGACGCAGGCGAAGAGAAGAACTCTGAAGACCTCTGCAGAAAACTTGCAGATTTCTGCGAAGTCTACGTCAACGACGCATTCGGCACGGCACACAGAGCGCACGCAACGACGGCAGGTATCGTTCAATACGGTTTTGCAAAAGTTGCTGTCAGCGGTTTCCTCATTGAAAAGGAACTTAAATATCTCGGCAACGCTGTTGAAAATCCAACTCGTCCATTCCTTGCAATCCTCGGTGGCGCAAAGGTTGCGGACAAACTCAACGTCATTGACAACCTCCTCACAAAGTGCGACGCACTCATCATCGGCGGTGGTATGGCATACACCTTCTTGAAGGCTCAAGGCGGTTCAATCGGCACGTCTCTCGTTGACGATGAAAAACTTGACTACTGCAAGAATATGCTTGAAAAGGCGGAAAAACTCGGCAAGAAGATTTATCTTCCTGTTGACACGGCAGTCGCACCTGCATTCCCTGACCCAATTGACAAGCCAATCGCAGTTGAATACGTCGATTCAAAGTCAATTCCAGCGGATAAGATGGGACTTGACATCGGTCCAAAGACGAGAGAACTCTTTGCAAATGCGGTTCGCGAGGCAAAGACGGTCGTTTGGAACGGACCGATGGGCGTCTTTGAAAACCCGACTTGCGCAGAAGGCACGATTGCAGTCGCAAAAGCGATGGCTGAGACGGACGCAATCACGATTATCGGTGGCGGCGACTCCGCGGCGGCAGTTGCTCAACTCGGATTTGCAGACAAGATGACTCACATTTCAACGGGTGGCGGCGCATCCCTCGAATTCCTTGAAGGCAAGGTTCTCCCGGGTATTGACTGCTTGAACGACGCAAAATAAGATTTCAATGATTAGTGCCATACTTTGTATGGCACTAAAACTGAAAAAACAATTCAAAAATAACTCATAGAGGTATATATTATGGCAAGAAAAGCAATTATTGCAGGCAACTGGAAAATGAACAACACGAAAGCCGAATCAAAGGCTCTCATTGATGAACTTCTCCCACTCGTCAAAGACGCAACTTGCGACGTGGTCATTTGCGTGCCATACACGGATCTTTGGACGGCAGTCGATCTTACGAAAGGCTCCAACGTTCACGTCGGCGCAGAAAACGTTCACTGGGCGGAAAAGGGCGCGTTTACAGGCGAAATCTCCGCAAAGATGCTCGTTGAACTCGGCGTAGAATATGTCATCATCGGCCACTCCGAAAGACGTCAATATTTCGGCGAGACGGACGCAACCGTCAATGCAAGAGTCAAAGCGGCGCTTGCGGCAGGTCTTAAGCCAATCATTTGCGTCGGCGAAACTCTTGAAGAAAGAGAAGCGGGCAAGGTCGAAGAAGTCCTCGTTCGTCAAACGAAGGGCGCGCTTGAAGGCGTCTCAAAAGACGACGTTGACAACATCGTCATCGCATACGAGCCCGTTTGGGCAATCGGCACAGGCAGAACGGCAACCGCGGAAGTCGCAAACGAGACGATCGCAATCGTTCGTCGTACGCTCGGCGAAATCTTCTGCCCGAAATGCGCGGAGCGCATCCGTATTCAATACGGCGGCAGCATGAATCCGAAGAACGTCAAAGAACTCATGGCAATGCCTGAGATCGACGGCGGTTTGATCGGCGGGGCTTCTCTTAAAGCCGTTGACTTCTCCCAAGTCGTGAACTACTAAACCGCACAGCTTGGCGAATAGCTGTGTCAAGTCGCCTTTGGTAGGCGGTTACGTACGTCAATGTACGCGCCCTTCTCCCAAAAGTGCCTTTCCTTGCTCTTCATCCAACCTGAACGGTTTTGAAACTGTGATATTTGGCGATTTGCTGTTTTGGCGCATCTCATCCAAATATTTCGCTCAATTTGAAATCGAGTTGTTTGAAGACAGCTATTTCAAGTGTGTAATATTTCATTTTTAGATAAATAAGATTTATCTAAATTTCTAATCTAAAATTTCAACAAGCGCGAGCCATCGCGCTTGTTATAAGGAAAGTATATGAATAAATTAGTTTTGGTTGTTATGGACGGTGTCGGCAAGTCAAAGACAGGACTTGGCGACGCAGTCACCCTTGCAAATACTCCAACGCTTGACAAACTTCTTGCCGAGTGTCCGCACACGTACATCAAGGCGCACGGTACGGCAGTCGGTCTTCCAAGCGACGACGATATGGGCAACAGCGAAGTCGGACACAACGCAATCGGTTGCGGACAAATCTACTCGCAAGGCGCAAAACTCGTTGAAGAAGCCATTGAGTCAGGCGATATTTTCCGTTCTTCCGCATGGCAAGAACTCAAAGACAACTGTGTGTCAAACGGCTCCACGATGCATTTTGTGGGACTCTTGTCGGACGGCAACGTTCACAGCAATATCAGTCATCTAATCGCCTTAATCAAGGGTGCGAAGGCTGACGGCGTAAAGCGTGTAAGGGTTCACGCACTCCTTGACGGACGTGACGTTCCCGCAACGAGCGCGCTCGTTTACGTTGATATGCTCGAGTCCGCTTGCAAAGAGTTGAACGACGCAACGTTTGACGCACGCATCGCGTCGGGCGGCGGTCGTATGAAGATCACGATGGACAGATATTTCGCCAACTGGGATATGGTGAAGAACGGCTTCTACACCCACGTTTACGGCGAGGGCAGACAGTTTGCGTCCGCAACGGAAGCGATCGAAACCTATCGCGCGGAAAATCCCGGCGTCATCGACCAAGACCTTCCTGCGTTCGTAATCGCAGAGGGCGGCAAGCCTGTAGGCACGATGAACGACGGCGACAGCGTGATACTCTTCAACTTCAGAGGCGACCGCGCAATCGAACTCTCGATGGCGTTTGACAACGCGGACTTCGACAAGTTTGACAGAGGCAATATGCCGAAAGTCAAGTATGCGGGTATGCTCCAATACGACGGCGACCTCAAACTCCCGACAAGATTTCTCGTCGAGCCGCCGAAAATCAAATATACTCTTTCAGAGTATCTCGTGAACAAGGGCATCAAGTCCTACGCAGTCAGCGAGACGCAAAAGTACGGCCACGTGACGTATTTCTGGAACGGCAATCGCTCGGAAAAGTTCAGCGAAGAACTCGAGGATTGGGAAGAAGTGCCGAGCGACAAAGTCTCATTTGACGAGCGTCCTTGGATGAAAGCCGCCGAAGTCACGGACAAGGTGATCGAAGCGATTGAAAGCGAAAAGTATAGTTTCATCCGTTGCAACTATCCGAACGGCGATATGGTCGGACACACGGGCAATCTCGACGCAACGAGAATAGGCGTTGAAGCGGTGGACCTCGGTCTTGCAAGACTCCTTCCTGTCGTAGAGAAGCACGGCTATACGCTCATCGTCACGGCAGACCACGGCAACGCGGACGAAATGCTTGAAAAGAACAAGAAGGGCGTGATTTCCGTCCGCACGGCGCACAGCCTCAATCCCGTTCCGTTCATCATATTCGGTCAAAACTGCGAAATCGCAGAAGGCGAATTCGGACTCAGCAACATAGCGGCAACGGCTGTTAAGTTGATGGGGTTAACTCCCGACTCTCACTGGGACCGCCCAATAATCGTGTGAGAGAGCGACCTGCGTTGTCAACTACAACAAATAAACGCCACCGTGTACAACTCAAAAATCGCATAAATTATAAGGCACCATCTTATGTGGTGCCTTTTCAAATACGATTTTTTCGTTACTTCGCGCACAAATTTGTTTGCTAAATTGTCAAACAGGCTATTAACTCAAACCATCACTCCGCACAAATTTGTGCTTGATAATATTCACACGAAGTGTGTGGGTGGCGTTATTTATTTTGTTTCCTAGCCTCTCATCTCTCTCACGCGATTATTGCAGAGATAAATCAAAATGATTAAATAAAATACAAAAACGGCACTCGTTTGAGTGTCGTTTTTAAATTGTTTGACTTATAAATAACAACAGCGCAGTTTTTTAGTCAATATCACTGTCATCGATAGAGTCCGGCTCGACCTGCCACTCGCGTCTCGTTGCGGACTGGGCGGCTTCTGCGGAGAGGGGTTCGCCGTCCGCGGTGGTGAGGAGAGGTTGGAGCGGGTCGTTCAAGATATGTCCGTGCGCCTTCATTTCCTTGCGGTAAGAGAGTTTGAGGAAGAGAGGCGTGAGCAGAGTTGAAATGATGATGAGAAGCAGCACAAACGGCATAATATTCGGATCGACGATGCCGTTGTCTATACCTTTCTGCGTGCAGACGAGGACGACTTCGGCTCTAACCATCATACCGACGCCTACGCGGAGGCTGTCCTTTATGCCGTATTTGCAGATAAGCGCGCCCGTACCGCATCCAATCACTTTGCCGATAAGCCCCGCGGCTATGAACGCAAAGCCGAAGCCTACCATTGCGCCGTTTAGTGTGGAGAAGTCCGCGTTGATGCCGATGTTCGCAAAGAAGACTGGGGCGAAGATCATATAACTTGACACTTCGACCTTTCTGTCTATGTAGTCGTGCTCTCTGACGGTTGCAAGCACGAGTCCCGCGATATACGCGCCCGTGATGTCCGCCACGCCAAACCATTTTTCAGCGGCATAAGCAAAGAAGAAACATATTGCAAAGCCGAGGATAGGAAGACGGCGAGTGTGCGGATATTTCTTCTCGATGAAGTTCATCACAAAGTGAAGCGCGACGCCCACGACTGCGGCGGCGGCAAAGAAGCCTACCATCTTTCCGATGACGACGCCGATATTTCCGACTCCGCTTCCGTTTTTCAAACTGACGAAGAGGGAGAGAAGTATGACGCCTATGATGTCGTCAAGGATAGCCGCCGCGATAATGGACGTGCCGACCTTGGTGCCGAGTTTGCCGAGTTCTTTAAGCGCGGCGACCGTGACGGAGACTGAAGTCGCCGCAAGGATCGTGCCGTAGAAGAGATTTTGGATTGCCTCGTCGCTCGTCATGCCCGAAAATCCGGTATTGCAGGCGGCGGCGACGATAAAACCGAGTCCGACAGGGAAGATTACGCCGAGCAATGTGATGATGACGGACGGAAAACCGCAAGTCTTGAATTGCTTGAGATCCGTCTCGATGCCCGCCGAGAACATAATGAGAATAACGCCGATTTTCGCAAGGAAGGAAAGCCCCTCAAGCGTGCTTGACGTAAAAATCTGCTGATTTGGAATGAGTTTGATGAGTCCGAGCAAAATGCCCGCGATGAGCATACCAACGACTTGCGGCAGCCCGATCTTTTTGCCGAGCACCGAGAAAAGTTTTGTGCATACCAAAATCATTGCCAGCGGCAACAAAATCTCAAAATATTCAATTACGCTTTGCGTTTCGCCGAGAATCAGACTTGTCATTTCAACCTCATTTGCAATTTAGAGTTATACGCCCTTTATTATTTTTAGTCAAGCAAAACCGCCCAAATAATGTTTATAACGTATCTATAGTGTTTAAAACTGCCGTTATACGCTTGAGCGAAAGCCGCTTGTCATTGACAAAACGCCAAGATGCGTGTATGATATAGTCGAAAACCGACGTGGCAATACAATACTATTTTGCAAGTTGATGGCAAATTTGACTTTCACCCGTCCTGCAAGTTATTCTGTTTTGACAGCTGAACAAATATATTTATCATATAATAGGAGCAAATAACGATGGGAAATAGTTTGAATGTTGAAAATCGCAGATTATATCTCGGATCGTTTAGAAAAAAAGGGAAAACATACCGAGGAGTCCTTATATTCATTTCCCTTGGTATCTTAATGATGGTGCTGTATATAATCATCACAAACTGCCTGTTTGAAGAGTTTAGGAAGGGAAATGCTTTTTATATCAACATTATTATGGGTGTAATCTTGATTGTAACAGTTGTATTAACCGTTTTTGATTGCTCAAGAACTGTATATTATGAGAATGGAGTTTTATATTCTCGAAATATATTTAGTCGAAAAATGGTTAAGCTTGAATCCAACATGACTGTTCTGTTGGCACCCGTAACCTACATTTATGAAAGGAAAATTGTTGTCAAAAGCAATGGCAAAGTAGTCTTTAAGTGCAGCATAGGGTGTTTTCCTGATGACAAGCCAGTATTGATTGAAGATGTACAGATATTAAAAGCCATTTGCGAAAAATACGATATGGAGTTTATCAATCATTGGCCGGAAGTGGCCTATTGACAAAAAGGAGCCTTCGGGCTCTTTTTTGGTGCGGACTAAAACGCTATTTACAACACACAACCGATATGATATAATACATGTGCTTTTATTGGGAGTATAATAATGAGTACAAACAAAAATACAGCTAAACAGAAAGTTTTAAT
>Ga0256405_10002828_pt1 | contig 37835 bp, 39 predicted proteins | sample RumenRJG_02DNA_FD_189096 | JGI IMG/M metagenome (GOLD analysis project Ga0256405, IMG submission 189096) | Bovine rumen microbial communities from Lethbridge, Alberta, Canada - RJG_02 | ecosystem: Host-associated > Mammals > Digestive system > Stomach > Rumen | place: Canada: Alberta...
GCAGATAATTCTGTTGAGAACCTTGTTAATTACAGTGCAATCCAATTAATGTTTAGAGATGTTGATTTGATGGATGCAACACCTGAAATTGGTTCGGCACTTGATTTATATGCAGAAGAAGCATGTTTAGCCGGAGACACAAAAATTAAACTACTAAATGGAGAAACCTTTACAATTGAAGAACTTTATAATTTAGGTTATAAGAATTTCTGGGTTTATTCGGTAAATGCTGATGGTATTTGTATGCCTTCTCATGTAGATTGTGTTATAAATAAAGGGAAAAAACCGTTATATGCAATTGAGTTAGATGATGGAACAATAATTAAAGCCACATCTGACCATAAATGGTTTTTAACTGATTGTACTTGGAAAGAGACAAGTAAATTATCATTTGGTGATTCATTGATGTCCATATATGAATCACAAAATTATTTGGGTTATGAACAAATAAAATCAAGTGTAGAGACCAAGAAGCGTTTAACACATCAAATTGTTGCCGAAAATGTTTTACATGATGATAAAGAAAAAAAGGAATCTTGCTATAATCACAGGGTTATAAAAATAACTAAATTAGATGAATGTGAAACCGTTTATGACTTAAAGAATTCAACGGTAAATAATTGTTTTGCTGTTAAATGTAATAATGGTCATGTTATTTCACATAACTGTAATCTAACAAGTGAAGGAAAACTTTTAAACGTATCTTCAAAATCCAAAAGAATAAAAGCAATCCTTGAAGATTTATTTTATAAAAAATTAAATATACATATTATGTTACCAATGATTACAAGAGCAATGTGTAAATACGGTAACCAATATATGTTATTGAATATTGTTAAGGGTGAGGGTGTTAAAAATTGGAAGCAGTTACCTGTCTATGAAATGGATAGAATAGAAAATGGTTATTCTACAGCATATAATATAGCACCAGGTAACATCAATGACTTAAAACCCGATGAAACAAGATTTGTTTGGGTTGGCCATGACATGGGTACTCCTTATTTTAATGAATGGCAGGTAGCACATTTTAGGCTTTTAAAAGACAGTACTTTTTTACCATATGGTGTTAGCCTTTTACATAAAGCAAGAAGGGCATGGAGAATGTGGTCAATGATGGAAGATGCTATGTTGATATATCGTCTTGACAAGAGTGTTGAAAGACGTGTATTTAAAATTTATGTTGGCGGTATTGATAATCAGGACGTTCCTGCATATATACAAGAAATTGCAAATGGTTTCAAAAGAACACCAATTATTGACCCACAAACAGGACAGGTTGATTTACGTAAAAATTTCTTAGCAGTTGACCAAGATGCATTTATTCCTATTCGTTCTGCTGATGAGCCAACAGCAATTGAGCCAATGCCATCAGCACAAAACCCTACTGCTATGGATGATATTCAGTACATGCAGAACAAGATTTTAACCGCATTAAGAGTACCCAAAGCATTTTTAAATTTTCAAGAGCCACAAGGTAAAGGTCAAAATTTATCATTGGTTGATATACGTTTTTGTCGAATGGTTAATACTATTCAGCAATTTTTGTTGCTTGAATTAAATAAAGTTGCTATGGTTCATCTTCATTTTTTGGGTTTTGATGATGAGTTAACTAATTTTACATTATCATTAAATAATCCTTCAGCACAAATTGAAGCACTTGAATTAGAGGATTTAACCAAAAGAATACAAACAGCAACAGCAGCATTGGCTGACCCTGGTATTGGTATGCCTTTAATGTCATTACATCAGGTTTTAAAGAAAATCATGAAAATGACTGACAATGAAATTAAGGATATGCTTAATGAAATTCGTCTTGAAAAAGCAATGGCTGCTGAGTTGGAACAGACTGCTAATGTTATAAAGAAAACTGGGATGTTTGATACAACTGATAGAATTTATGGTGATTATAATGCAATGCACGGTGGTGACATGCAGCAACAGCAACAAAACAATGATGATAATGACATGATGGGTGGTGGCTCTGCCGGTGGTGGAGACATGATGGGTGGTGGTTCACTTAATATGGATTCATTAGGTAGTGCTGGTGATGAGGGTATGCCTGACATGAATGGTACTGAATCTGAAATGGGAATGGAAGAAGCACCTAATGCTGATAATGGAACACCAATGGAATCATTCAATAAGCACAAGCCAGTACTTAATGAACTAAAGACCTTTACTGAGCAATATTTTGATATGTTACAAAAATCAATAGATTCGGACGAAAATACATATAATGCTGATGAAATTGAATTGGATAGAAAAAATGTTTTCTTAACTGAACATACTGAGAATGCATTATCAAATATTGAAAATATTCTTAGCAAGGGGATAGATAGTAATATTGATAATGATGAGTTTGAAGAAGTATTTTTAGATGATTTATCTGGTACAACAGAAAATTCAGTTGAATAAACTATTTATAAAGAAAAAAGTTATGAAAAGTAAATATAATATAGACTTAAATAAAATAAATGATAGTGCTTCATTAAAACAACTACAAAAAGAGTTAAATGAGAGCATTGATAATCGTTTATCTGAAATAAAAATTAATGAATTCAGTAAACATCTTTCAGAATCCTCTTTTGGATATATTAAAAGTTGTTTTGAAGAGTTTACACCATTTTTATTTGAGAGTAAAGATGGAAGAAAATTAATGAATAGTTATATTTCAACAATAAAAAACAGTAAAAATTTAAGTACTTTACATACTGTTTATGAAAGTATTCGTAGAACCGGTAAAGATACTGATGTAGAATATTTTGTTAACAGTTTAGTGAATACTGAAAAAGAAATTGATAATAAAACATTAAAAGAAGATATCAAAAAATTAGGTAGTATTCTTGGTAGTGCCTATAAATTAGTCAATGAACAAATTGAAAATCTTCCGGAAGAAAATGTTAATTTAAATAAATCAATTGAATATATTGTTGAAAATAAGATGTCAACTAAAAATCTTCCTGAATTTGGGTTATCAATTAAATATATAAAAGAAGATATTGGTACAAGGGAACATTCAATCAATTTTAATGAAGAAAAAAATGTTGATAAAATGTTTGATTCTTTGGTTGAATCTTTTAATGAAAAATATACTGATGAATTAAATGAAGATGAAATTAAAATAGTTAATGAAATACTAACTGCTGATAATTCAGAAGAAGTATTTAAAAAATATGTAAACGAATGTCTTAATAAAATTGAAGAAAAGAAAATATATTTTAATAGCATAAATGATTTTGATTCATCTAAAAGATTAGGTGATGTTTATGAACAAATTTCCAAGAAAAAGTATGCAAAAGAAACATTAAGTGAAGACATAAATAATATTCTTGAAATAACAGAACTTTTTGGATGAGAGTTTTAATAACAGAAGAGCAATTTAATATACTAAAAGATTTGTATATGTTGAATGAAAATGTTGAAGATTTAAATGAATCTTTCGACCTGCAAAAACTTATACAAAAATATAAAGCAGCACTTACTGCTGGTATTGCAGCTTCTGCTATAATATTATCCATAAACGGTCTTCATTTACCGGGTTACCAAAAAGATTTATTAAAAAAAAGAGTAGGTGTTGAAATGGTTGATAGTACACAAAGACAAAAAAGAATTGATGCAGTTGATAAGTATATTACAATGGCATTGACTAATCAAAATTTTTCCAAGAACAATCTTCAGTTATCACCTGAAAAAATTGTTGACATTTGTGATGAAAATAATTTTGATTTACCTCTTCTTTTAGCACAAGCACATTTGGAAAGTTGTTTTGGTATGACCAATAGGGCAAGAAGAACTAACAGTGTTTGGTCAGTTGGTTCTTATGATAACGGTAAAAATGTTTGTACATATCCTAATCAGAATAGTAGTATATTACCATATATTAATTTGATGAAGAATAACTATCTTGCCGATAAAACAATTGACGAACTTTTAACACCAGGTAATTTCGTTAACACTAAAGGCCAGAGATATGCTTCAGATAAAAATTATGAAAATAAAGTAAAAAATCTTAGAAATAAAATACTTGGAAAATATCCGGAATTAGCATAATAAAACATTAAAGAATATGGAAAAGAATACAATTAAATTAAATGAAGAACAGCTTAAAACAATAGTAGCTGAAAGTGTTAAAAGAATACTTTCTGAAAGTAACTTTAACGAAGAAGACCTTGAAGAAGGTTGGTTTGGTGATAAGTGGAACCAAGCAAAAACAGCAGCCAATACGTTTACTCAAAAAACCGATTCAGGCATGGGTTTTAAGGATAGGTTTAATGCTGCTAAGAAAAATTGGAATGTTCAAGGCCAACTTAATGATATTTCCAATTTACAACAAGCATTAATGCAATTGCTTGATACTAAAAAAATATCACCCAACACTACTGTCGCACAGCTTGTTGGCGGTAAATATAACAACAATAAGTTTGGCACTATGACAGGTATGGCTGCTAATAGAAGAGGCCAAATAACAAGAAATGGTGGTACAGCCAATTAAATAAAAAAGCAAGGATTTATTTCCTTGCTTTTTTTCTTTTAATATGAAATGCTTTAACATGAATTTTAATATTATATCTTTTTTTAATTTTTCTACACATTCGTCTAAAACGCCAATTATGGCCAAATAATCCCCCATTTTTATGTTCAATAGAATAAACATAATGATGTACCATTTCATGTAAAATAACCTCTTTTATTGTATCTTCGGCCCAATCAACATTAACACTTATCCATATATGATTTTTAGTATATCTTCCAAAAATTTGGTTACCATAAAATATAGAACATTTGCATGGTGGTAAAACACCTTCAAAATATTCTATATTATATATTTTATATCTTTCCTCAATTTCTTTTTTGGTTACTGATAACATGTTATTACAAATATACAAAAAAAATAGATAACAAAAAATGTTATCTAATATAAATCATTAAGGGTTCTTCAACCGGTATTTTTAAATTTCCTTTAGGATATTCAATACCATCTTCAGAAAGGTTACCATTAAATTTAATTTCAAACCAACCTTCATATACACCTGGTTCTTTCACTTCCCTTTCTTTCCATCTATATTGAACAATATATTTTTCTTCACAACCTTCTGATTTGGCAAGGACAATTTCGGCTTTTTGTTTAGCAATTTTTAAAACGCCTGTTTCGGCATTTCGCATAGAAAAAGTTACAGTACTATCTTGTAATGCATTATCAAAAAGCGATTTTTTAAAATCATATCTACCATCATTGATTATTTCCATTCTTAAAAGTGGATTTAAAGATGAAGGTCTTAAATAAAATTCTTGTGCCATTATTAAAATATATTTTTTAATAAATAGTTTTAAATCTTAGTTTTGCTTACAACAAAATTGTTTTTTTCAATTATATTTTTAAAATCAAAAACAATATTTTCTTCTTGGGAAATATTATTTACCATTTGTTTAAAACTTTTGCTTTTCACAATTATATCTTCTGTTGGTTTAACATATAATTGAAATGTTAAGTAGGAAGACTTGTTATATGTTACTCTTTCGTCAGCAATATCCGTGAAAAACATAAAATCTTTTTTAAAGAAATCACTATTTTCAACGTTTGATTTTGCAAATTTTGCTAATTCTTTTTTTATTTCTTCAATAGAATCTAAGTAATTTTCTTTTTTAATTGTTGGTTTAATATAAAAGCCACCTTCAAAGAAAATAACTTTCATGTTTTTTTTGTCAACAGTACCAATTTTAAGTCTTGCAATTTCGTTGTTAATGTCTATAAAACTTGTAATTTTTTTTGCCATTTTAATTAATATTTTATATTTAATATAAAATATTTTTTGAAAAAGTCAAGTTTTTCGTAAAAAAAAAACCGCCACAATGGGCGGTTAAAAAACCAATACATAGCCTTATGACCACATAATATAATTTCCCGTGATTTGTGCTTTAATTATTTTGGTTTTTCCATTTATCATATATTTTATAAATTAATTTATTTCTTACTATATCTTCAGTGGTAAATTGTACTATACCAATATCCTCAACATCACCCAATGTATTTATTGCATGAACAAAACCACTATCATCTTTATTTTGTAAAAAACTTTTTCTTGTTGTTTGTAATCTATCGCCTGATATTACCATCTTTGAGTTTTCACCGATTCTTGACAGTAATAGTAGCATTTCTTGTTTATTAAAGTTTTCGGCTTCATCAATAATTATAAAAGTGTTGTCCCATGTTTTACCTAAGACAAAATTTGCACATTCATATATTATTTTATTATCAGATAATAATTTATTTACGATTTTTTTAGCATCTTCATTATTTTGTTTAAGTATTTTTTCAAATGTATCAATTGATGCTTCATAATAGACTTTGATTTTTTCCATTTTGTCACCAGGTAATAAACCAATGGAAATTTCACTACCACCGTTTTCTATTGTTGGCGATATTAAAATGATTTTTTCTACTTCTTGATTTTTTAGCATGTCTAATGCTACTGAATTGGTGACGAAGGTTTTACCCACACCAAAAACACCTTCAACAATTGTGATTTGATTTTTTTTAATAGTATTAACCAACTCTTTTTGTTTTTGGTTTTTACATTTCAAATTAACCTTGTAATTTAAAGGTTTTACACATTGTTCAAGCATAGTATCGGTAATTGCTGATACTTCTTTTTTCTTTTTTCCCATTAAAATTGTTTTAGTTCATTATTTTCTTTTTAAGTTTCTGGCCAGAAAACAATTCCTTCAACAGTTTATAATAAATAGTATAGTGTTTATAAAAAAACTTACTATCAAAAAAGAAAAATCTTTTCCATGACATAACTATTTATATATAAATAAGAAAAAAATTATATGGTAAGACATTTTTTTTTAGACAAGATAAACACCATAATTGAAGACTCTTACACTAATATGGGTCTTAATCCTGTTATGGAATTAAACTATGGTGGTAAGTATATCTCAAGAGGTTTAATACATTTTGATACCAGCGAAATTAAATCATTAATCGAAGATAAAACTTTTGCTGATTTAAGTAAATTGTCGTTTAAATTAAAAATGACAAACTGTTTTTCGGTTGACGGTTATCCTAATGCTAAGTTATTATTAAGTGGTAAGCAAATTAGACAAAGAGCAGCCTCTTTTGATATTATTGCTTTTAAATTGCCGTTTTATTTTGATGAAGGAAGGGGATTTGAATTTAATGCTGATTTCTGGATTAACAACAATCGTTCTTTTGATAATCATGCTTCTAACTGGTTTTTCTCTTATGACGGAAAAGTATGGCCTGTGGATGAAGATAAAGTCGATTTAAGTAATCCTAACCTTAATATGGCAAATGATAACATATGGATATTAGAAGATGGTATCAGAAAAAGAATTTATCTTGATGGTGGTATTTATTCTGATGATTTTTTAAATGAACAATACACTAAGTTTAGAGACGGTGAAGATAGTATTGTTATTGATATGCAACATTTCGATTTTGGAAATGAGAACCTTTCAATGGATATAACTAAATATGTTATGGATGTAGTCAATGGCGAATGTAACTACGGTATCGGTTTAATGTTTGTTCCAAGATTAGAAAAAACCGAAACCAAAATACCTCAGTATGTCGGATTTTTCACTAATAACACCAATACCTATTTTCATCCATATGTGGAATGCCTTTATAGCGAAACAATACAAGACGATAGAGAAAATTTCTGTATCGGCAAAACAAACAGACTTTATCTTTATTCGACAGTAAATGGTGAACCGACAAATTTAGACAACATTCCAACTTGTTCAATTGACGGTAAAGAGTTTGAAGTAAAACAAGCCGAAAAAGGCACTTATTTCGTTCAGATTTCGCCTAATGACTTGGAGTTAGAGGAAGGTACTATTGGTTACGATTTATGGCAAAATTTAGCCTCTAATGGGGTAAATTTGGAAGATGTGGAAATGGAATTTGAAGTACATTCTTTGAACAGTTTTCATCGCATTGGTAACGGTGGTAGTTACAAACGAAATTTTGTACCAAGTATCTACGGAATTAACGATAGTGAAAACATATTCAGAGGTGATGTCAGAGAAGTAACTGTCGATTTTAGAAAAGAATATGACAGCGAAAGAAGTGAGTTGATAGATTCTGCGGAATATAGATTATACGTAATGGATGGTACAAGGGAAATTAACGTTATTGATTATCAACCAATAGAAAAAGGTTTTTTAAATAACTTCTTTATGGTTTATACGCAAGATTTAGTTCCTAACAACTATTTTGTTGATATAAGAGTAAGGAACGGTAGAGAAGAAAAATATTTTAAAAAGGCACTAAGATTCACAATTGTAAGTGATGTAACTGAAAGATACGAGTGACATAGCCTCCCACGATTAAAATCGTGGGCTTCCTCCTGACTTCATAGACTGATGCTTATCATTAAGTCTTACTCTGTCTCCATCAGTGTAATCGGTGTGCCCCACCGATATTTTTCTTATCCCTTCGGATAGTATATTCTTCGCAGCATTAACATCCCTGTCTATTATCTCGCCACAATGTGGGCAAACCCATTGTCTATCAGATAATTTTAGACCTTCATTAACCCATCCACAATTATGACAAGTCTTTGATGATGGATACCATCTGTCAATTTTAACAACCTGTTTGTCATTTAACTCTGCTTTGTATATTAGCATTGAAACAAATTGCCCCCATGAGGCATCATTAATTGCTTTTGCAAGCCTGTGGTTTTTAACCATACCCTTAATATTTAAATCCTCCAAACAAATAATGTCATATTTACGAATTAAATCAAGGGATACTTTATGTTGCATATCTAATCTACAGTTACTTATCTTTTCATATATCTTGGCAACTTTTCTTCTTTGTTTTTCATAGGAATTGCTACCGTTTTGTTTGCGAGATAAGTGTTTTTGTGCTACCGCTAACTCTTTTTCGTATTGTTTAATGTAACGATGATTTTTATATTTTTTTCCTTCTGATGTAATCACAAAATCCTTTAATCCCAAATCAATACCAATGTTTTTATTTGTTTTTTGTGTTGTTTCATACTGTTCTTCTGTGAGTATCGAAACATAATACTTACCCGTTGGTGTTACTGATATTGTCATTTGTTTAACCAACCCCTTAACTTTACGATGTTCTTTAACCTTAATCCCTTCTTTGAATTTAGGAATGTAAATCCTACCATCACTTAAACTACAGTTTTGTGGCACTGAAAAACTATTTTTATTTTTTTTGGATTTAAATTTAGGGAATTTAGCAGTACCCCTGAAGAAGTTAACATAGGCGGTTTCAAGATGTCTCAAAGCATGTTGTAATGTCTGTGAATTAATTTCTTTTAACCAGGAATATTCTTCTTGTTTTTTTAGTTCAGTGAGGGTTTTTGCTTGCTTATAATAATCATCAGAATGTTGTGTTTTTTCATATTGTTGCTTACGTTCAGCGAGGAAATGATTATATACAAAACGCACAGAACCAAAGTACCTTGCAAGGATATTTTCTTGTTCCTTGTTAGGATAGATTCTGAATTTGTATGTTCTATATATTTGTTTCATTACATATATAAATAGTTTGTTTTTTACAAAAAGTTTTGTTTTTTTGTAAAAAATTATATGTTTTTAACAAAAAATAATTGAGTTTGCTTTCATCCCACAACTAAAGTAGTGGGTTTTTACGCTCACATGTCATAAAAGAAAAAGCCACTTATTTGTGGCTTTTTTTATTAATCAACTCTTACGTTATCTGACAAAATTTTATCAAGATTATAGTTCATAACACTCATAACTGCTGCATCAGGACATGTTGGTAAACCAACAAAAGTATGTGTATGTGTCATAAATGCTTTTCTAAACAAATTTAAAAATTCAATTAAAACATCACCATATGGAACCTGATGTGCCTTATCTATTATTTTTTTCATTTCTTCATCAGTTATAAGTTCATCAGGGTTGGTAAGATTATATCCTTCTTTACTTTGATTACTAATGAGGTTTATTTTATCAGCAACAACTGTTGCTGTACTATTATATTTTTGGCCCTTTAATGTTTGTTGTTCTTTATCATTATATTGAACTTTAACATATGCAGGGTCTTTTTTATTAAAAACAACTTCTCTTGGTTTTTGACCACTGCTATATTTAACACCTGCTTTTATTCTAACATCATCATCTGTTATTTGTATACCTGCGTTTTTTCTACCTTCAATTGCAATATCTTGTTCTTTTGGATATGCCCCATTTGTATTAGGGTTCATTGATGGCGCTTCGTCAGGTTTAACTTTTGATTTATTACTTAATGAAGTTGAGTCAAGATAATATGGCTCATATTCCATGTGATGTGGCTGTGAAATAATTGGGCCAATATAAAATCTTTGACTATATCCATCAGTGGCGATTGCAGTTAAAACATATACTGATTCACCAACTTTTGGTTTAATATGTAGCATTTTAGGAAGAAGTGGATAAGCATATTCTTCGATATTTTTTTTACCCAAATCTTCTGGAATTAATAAAACTTTTATTCTATCACCGTCAGTTTTATCGTCAACACTAATAACTTTAGCCTGTCTTATTAATGGTATCTGTTGTGGCATTATTTATAAATACTATTTTGTCTTATTCTTTGTTCATTTTCAACTTTGCTATATTCTCTATCAAGTTTTTCAAGATAATCACAAAGTTTTGTTATATCGGTTTTTGTTTTTTCATATTCATTTTCAAGTTCCATTTTATATAAACCGATTTCATTATTTGTTAAATATTTTGTGTCTTTGAAATCCATATTATCTAATAATTCCTTTTATTGTTGAGTTTATTATATTTGTACCGGTTCCAATGAGTGGTCCACCTGCGTTTTCCCCTTTAGTTTGTACAACTATTGTACCTCTTGGTATTGCAACCTGAACAACAGCATCTTCTTTCAGTGCTTCGATAATACATTTAACAATATTATAGGTATATTGATTTATTAAGTTTGGTGAACCGTCAGGGTTAACACCATCAGGTATTCCAAGCATCCTATTGTTACTAATAATTTCAGATGCAATTTTATACGGAGACAAACCTGGTCTTCGTATTGCAACACAGTTTAAAAGAAGTGCCGGTAATGTTCGTGCCGGTTTTTTCATCTTGTCAATAACAAGATTCATTAAGTCTACTATTTTATTTCCATTAATCATTTCATTAACATGTTTGTGCACTTTCAGGTATATCGCCCGTTTGTGTTATATCCGCATAATTTACATCATCAATTTCAGTTAGTACATTTTGGTTAAAATTAAATAATGAAATACAACGTCTTGCTTCTTCCAATAATGTTAACCAATGTTGCATATCTTCATTTAACATTAATTGTACAAATTGTAAAATTAAAGGCTCAACTTTTTCTAAAAATAATTTTATTAAAAATAATACAATTCTATCTTTGATATACTGTATTAGTGAAAGTATGGTTGCTAAAATTTTTCTAATGAAAATTTTGTAAATGTCATTAAAACTTTTAATGTCATCTATTTTGATTAACCCCATAACTTCAAAATTAATCATAAACAACAACATTACTTTCGGTGTTAACAATGATTTTACTAACGGTTGAATAATTGAAAATATAACATCATTAAGCCATTTATTGTTATAATTTATACTCAATTTGTCACTTATTTCAATTGAAGCATCTTTTGCTGGTATTGCTGATATATCATAAATGGTTTTTGTGATTGTTTCTAATTTTTCATTGAGTGTTGCTGTTGAGTTAATTTGGTTAAGCATTTCTAAACCAACACCATCTTCAATTTTCATCACAGGTGATGTTTCACTATTCAATTCTTTACCCCCATATCTTTCCATTTCCATCTGTTCCAACATTGCATTGTATTCATCATTAGAAAAAGTAAAAAAACAATCGGAGATATTTAAATCATCTTTTTCAAGTGCTCTTTTAATTATTTCATTTATTTGTGCATCAAGTATGTTTTCTTCAACACTATATCTTGCACTTAAACCAATTGCATTAAGAATATTTCCATTGAGTAGCAAATTAATCATATTAGCAATAATTACTCTTGGTGAAAAGATGCGAATATTTCTCAGATAATCGGAGTTAAAATCATATATTGTTTTATCATAAAATGTTTGTCTTGAAAATAATACATTAATAGTCCTTTCACCTGTTCTACCATTAGTATAAAATTGTAGCATGGGGTGAAGTGGTTCCTCTAATCCGGCTTTTCTTAAACCTTGCGGTAAAAGTTGCCAATTACCATTTTCTATATTAGTAGTTTTGCTTGCATACCAACTATTCCATTTTTCAGAATCATCCCTAAAATAATCAATATCTTTTTCTTCGGCCAATCTACTGTCCCACATCAATTTATTTTTTTCAAATTGATTTAATTCACTACCTCTATTCAGTGCATACCACATGAAAGCATTTAAATCTTTAGATTTATATAATGTGTTTGGTGTCATATCATCATCCACATTATAAAAATTTTTACCAATTTCGGTTGTGGGACAAATATTTAACATACCTGTTGTGTCAACCATATTTAGTGGTAATTCAAGTGGGCCAAAATATCTTGCATTATTATCTGTATCAAAATCAGATTCCGGTATTGTAGGTATTATTGAACATGATAATATACTTGTTAAAATATTCATCAAAATACCCTTAACGTTATCCTCTAAAAAGTCTAAAAATTCACTTTGTGGGTCATGGTTAATTTTGGTTGTTTTAAAATAATATACACCATTTACTACAACATAATCTTCTAATGTTTGGGTTGCAGTTGGTAAAGTAGAATATACAGCAGCATTATTTTTTTGATATTCTGTCGGATTTTTTAATTGTTTATACACCATACCGTTTGGTGTTATTTTCATATAATAAATCTCATTAACAACAACATAATCATCACTTTCATAAGTAGCATTAGGTACTGCATCATGTTCTACAGCTTGTGCTTTTTGTTGCTCAGTTGGATTTCTAAGTATTTTATAAACAGGGTTTCCACCTAACGCTGAGTACATTTCAACTGCATTGGGTACATCGAAAAAAAGTTCAATAATTTCATTAGTTAAGGATATTTCATCCATACCAATATTTTTCAATACATCAAGAATAAACTCAATAATTGAATCATATTTTTTAATTGGTGACGAAAAGATACTCATAGGGAAATTCTCTATGAGTGTCTGTATAGCATTAATTTTTCCTAATATTTTACTGTAATTTGGAGCCATTATTTCTTTAAATTATAACTGTCATAATCTGTACCATTATCTTCACTGAGAGCAGCATTTCTTAATGATGATAAATCTAATTTTGTTGTTTTTGAAAATGTAGGGTCATTTAAAGTACCATTAATATCACCACTGTGTTTAACTAACTCACCCATGAATTTTGCAATTTCAAATTTACTGTCAATTGTTTTCTTTTTAGCATTAACAAAATCATTAATAGCTTTGGCATACTTTGCTTTTTCATCAATACTAATACCTTCAGCACCAAGGTTGGTGTTGTTCTGTAATTTATCAATTTCTACTTGTATCTGATTAATTAGTCTACAAGATTCTTCATATATTTCTTGTAATAATTCTTCTATTTTTTCAATAGAATTTAATCTTACTTTATAACGTTTTTCCATAATATTTCTTTTTATGATAAATAGTTGCACCAAGATTTTTAGTACAACTATTGGTCTTCTATTTCTTCTTTTTTTAAACTATAATATAGTTTAAAATATTTTTTCATGTTTTCCCTCACAATTTTTGTTGACATTAATGTTTCCTCTCTTAAAAAGTATAAAACTTTGTTTTTTTGTAATTTATTACTATCTTCAGTAATAACATGTGTTTCCCAATTATTAAGAAGTTCAATCAATGCTTTTCCCACTTTAATTTCGTTTTCATTTAAATTGTGCTTTTCAGGAAAATCAATCATTTTTTGTATTTCAACAGCAGTTTTGTTAATTAGCTTTTCTGCCAATATAAATCCCTTATCCTCTTCGGTTGCATATTTTATATTATTATCATACATTTCTGAAACAGTATCATATGGTGCATTTCTTTTTTGTTCTTTAACATATTGTATACCTTTTGCCATCAAATAATTTTTACAAATTGTTTGATAATATGAAAATGCTTTATAGTTTTTAACCGATAATTTATATGGTTTAACATTATCTTCATTTGTCACTATAATATACTCAGGACTTTTTTCGTTGGCATTTTTAAAGAACAATTTTTTTTCACATTCATCTACCATTATTGCATTTGTTTTTTCAGGTAATTTCTCAATTTCTTCATACTTATAAACAACCGGTTTATAAAGAGCAAATTTTGAAATCAAATATGATATTGTATCTTTGAAATTTTCATCAAATTCTTCGTCAGGCACATATAATTTATACCTACGAATTATTGATTCAATCATTTTTGTAAATGCCGGTAATAAAATGGTATTAAAAATATCATTCTTTTTATTTATATCCTTACAATTTATATAGTCAATAACTGCCTGTTCTTCTTTTTCATAAAAATAACCTTTTCTTGCTTTTGGTTTTCTTCCTCTTCCCATTTGTTGCTTTGTAGTTTAACTGCAACAATATTCTTTTTTTACACATCATTATTATATGTACTTTCCTAAAAACATATTTGTCTTTGGACAAATCTTACCAATAAAAATATTAATGCTTATTATCCTTCATATATATAATGTGATTTATCCCTTTCTTTAATAAAGAAATAATCTTTTTGGGCTAATTCTATCCACCAATCAGCCTCTTCAGGTTTAAGTTCTCTATTATAAACATCTGAAATAGAATTAGGTCTGTTAAGTGTATGCTGATACCCAACCTTTGGAACAACAAATACTTTTTTACCATTATATATACTTCTTAACAAATATTCATACCAATAAGTCAATTTAATAGAGGTTTTTAGTTTACCATTTTTAATAAAATCTTCAGTATTAAAAACACCACCGGTTGTGTTAAAATTCATATATGACAATAATGAGTCAATATCTAAATACCCTGTTTCTTCCGAAAAAGAAGTTGCCCATACTGCTTCATTAACATAACCAACAGGACCATCTTCAGGCTTATCAAAAAGCACTATTTCTGTAAGTGGTAAAAACACTGAAATATCATTATCAAATGTCATATATTCTTCAACATTTTTAAACCATGATGGAAGATAAACATCATCATACTCTAAAACAGAAAAATATTTTCTACATTTTTCAACCGCACTATTAATTTGACTACAGAAATCTGTTTTCTTTGTTTCTAAATACGAAACATTGTTATTATTATATTTTTCTTTTATTTGTTCAATAATATTTTTTGAACTAACAAACAGTAGTTCAGTATCACCGTTATCTGTTGAGTAGAAGCTATCAACAGCTCTTTTCAATAACTTGTCTACTTCTTCATTATATTCATTTAATGGTATAATTACAGTTAAATCTTTCATTTCTTTTTTTACTTTTTATCTTTTATTTGTGTAAGAACTTCTTTGAAATCATTTACCCTTTTTGCGAAAATTTCACTATAAACATGTTCTATCTCTTTTTCTTGTGTTTCCTGAGTATAAAGTTTATCTAACTTATGCATATTACTGTAAACCTCATCAGGAACTTTATCTAATGTCCAAGTTCTAACAACACTTGCTAACATATCTGGCACATCATCAATATGATTAAACCAAATACAAGCATCAGTTAAATGTGCTTCGCCTTTATCATCAACAACAACGTTCCAATCAGATAAAGTTTCAGGTATTTTTGCTAAAACAATATTACCACATCTCAATGCTTCAAGTGCTGTGTAACCAAAATTGGTTTTGTCATCTATCCAAATTGTTATTGGACTTTCTCTTAATGCATCACTTAAAGTTTCTTGGTCAAACCCTCTTAGTTCTCTAAAAGATACCCACTTATAAACCGGATATTTCCAATAAAATGGTTTCATCACCCTATAAACATCTTCTTGTGTTTTACTTATAACATTAATTATAAGTTTTCTTGGCTTATTACTATCCCTAAAAATTGGTTTGATTGATGGTGATACTACATGCGTCTGTATTTCAGGAAAATATTCTTTTAGTTTCTTTTCCTGCACCTTTGTTGTTGTAATCGCATCAAATATTTTTAGATTTTCAAAATCAGTTGAAATCGGTAAAAATTCAGGTAAAAAATTATAATTTTGTAGAATGAGAATTCTTTTACAAGGCAGTGTCTTTGTTTGTGTCATTACATTAGAAAAAATTTCAGGAATAAACAAAAAATCACTTGCACTTATTTCAACATTCTCAGTTTCCACATTTTTATGTGGCAGTTCAGCATATTTTTTTCCTAACCAATCACCAACACCAATAAATTCTTCTTTTTCGTTGTGTATCATGGTTACATTATATCCAAGTTCTTTTAATACATATGCTGTTTGATAAATGTACTCTAATGAACCGGATGGATTACCTTTAGTATCTAATATATAGAAAAAAACATTAAAATCTTTTTTTTCGATTTTACTAATACTTTCTTCTATTGTCTTTATCATTTCTTCTCTATTTAATTCTGCCATATCTATTCTTTTATTTCTTTAATTATTTCACTTTTTAAACATGTATTGAAAGCCAATGACGTTGCAAAATCAAAAGATTCCATGTCAAGAGGTGCTTCCAACAATCTTATGATAAATGTTTTTACAATATCTTGCATTAAAATGTCATTCTGTGTATCATTATATTTGTTTTCCTCTATTACTTTTTGTGCAACAAAGCCTTCATCATCATCACTTCCAATTGAGGATACATCAGTAATTTTAGTGTCAACAATTTGCTCTTTTTTACTAATGAAACAAATTTCACTTATTTTATCAAAATCAAAATAGTATTTTTTGCCATCTATTACAGGTAAATAATTACTCTTCATTCTTTATAATTTTTAAAATATTATTTTCATCATACATTAAAGAGGATAGGTTTTTAAAACAATATTCACTATCAATATCTTTATTATATTCTTTTTCTATTTTAATAACTTTTTTATCCTCAGGACAATTTTTAAGTAAATTTGGGTTTGCTGTTATTAAAACATCACATCTATTCCAAATTGTTATTGAATCAATCGGTAAATAAACTTCTCTAATATTGCAATTTATTTTAGATAAGAAAAAATATGTATAGCAAATTGTTGGGCCAAATTCCATCGGAGAAACAAACATTACTTCAATTTCTTCATTTTCATCATTAAGTTTATGTAACCATTCATTAATCTCTATTGGAAGATTTTTTGTTACTGTATCACATTTTCCAAATAATTCATAAGAAAAATCTTCATAAACAAATTTTTGATAAGCCCTTTGTGTCTTAAATGGTAAAACGCTTTCCATGTCATTTGTCCATATTGATAATTCCTCAGTATTATATTCCCTATTATAATTCAGTAAATATGTTTTTATGAAATTATCAGTATAATCTCTTACTACATCATTTAAATCTATTGCTATTTTCATTATTTTTCTTCTTTATCACTATTATTTAAGGAAAATGTTTGTGTTTCAAAATTAAAACTTTCTTCCTCTTTATTAATTTTACGGTTTAAAGTGAAAATGTCAACACCATTTTTGATTCTTTCATCTCTAACAGCATGTTTTTCTAATTTTTCATCCAATTCTTTGGTGCGGTATTTTTCAACAATACTTTTACCATCAGACACAACGTTACCCTCAAAAGTTAAAACAAAATTTCCATCAAAACAATTAATGCTTTTATATTCCAAATTGTTGAAAATAAATTCGCACAAATCGTTTTCTCCATGAGCATTGTCAGTAATAAACGAAATTTCTTTTAAATCGGTTATTTCAGACCTTTTATTGTTAGTATTCTTTAATTCATTCAATCTTGCTATAAAAATAGCATCAACTTTTCCAAATTGAGATGCATACATTGTTGTATATATGTCAATTAATACTTTTTTTTCATTAATTGTTCTTACCACAATTTTGTTCATATAATTCTCAATAGGATATTTTGGAATAAAATTTCTTTTTATGGTAATTAAAGGAGCAAAATCATCAATACCATATTTCATGACATCTTCAGCAAACATGTTTCCATGTTTTGGTATTAATTTATTATCTTGTATTACCCTTACTGATAGTTTCTCAGGATTATATAAATCAATTTTGCAAGTAAAATCTATTGGTGATTTCTTTTTTGTTGCCGTAATAAATGGTGCATTCTCTTCATCAAAATTTACAATATCAACATGATATTTTTTTGATTCAAGCAATGTACGATAATATTCATCCCTTGTCTCTTTTACTCTTTGTGTTTCTTCACCTCTTAAAAAATCTTGCATAATGTGCTCTGTATGCTTCTCTTCCTCAATTCCAATGTCACTTGTCCCATAAGATGCTTCAGTTGATATAACATCATCAGCACTTTTTAAACCAAAAAATAATGAATGAAAAAACACTTTTGTTTTAAATAAAAAATTTCTAAACATTACATTAATCCTTTAATTCTTTCTTCTGCTTCATTAAGTAGTTTTTTTTCTATATCAGTGTATTCTTTATATTTTTTTGATAATCTACTGTATTCCTCTTGTTCAAATTCTGACAAAGTGGACTCCGGAACAGTTCTATATGAGTCACAACCTTCAACATTTTTTCTTATTAAAATGCCACAAAGTTTGATGTAATAATATAATTCATCTAAATTACATTTTTTTATTTTATCAGCCATTTTATTAAATTTCTTTTTTTATTATTATTGATTTATACCATTAAAAAAATAAAATTTATATAACAAATGTCAATATTTTTTTTACTTTAAATTATATAAAAATATAAGGAAAAAAATAAATATTTATTTTTTTCACGTTTGTTTGGTAAATTTTTGGAAAATATCAACTATTTATTAATAAAAAATATACTAATTATGGTTAAAGATGTAGAAAGTTTTATAGAAAAAGCAAAAGAAATTCATGGGAACAAATATGATTATAGTAAAGTAAATTATATTAATAGTTATACCAATGTATGTATAATTTGCCATGAAAAAGATGAAAATGGTAATGAACATGGTGAATTTTGGCAAACGCCAGCTAATCATTTACAGGGTACTGGATGTAAAAAATGTAAAAGAGAAAAACAATGTTTAACGATTTCTGAGATTCAAGAAAAAAGTAATGAAATTTATGGGAACATTTATACTGTAAATAAACGTGATAAAAAGTATGTCTATTTTACATGTGAAAAACATGGAGAACAAATAAAAAAACTTTATCCGTTTTTACAAGGTGTTGGATGTAAGGAGTGTTCTATGGAAAAAATAAAAGAAAAAACTAGAGACACACTTGATGAATTTATTGAGAAAGCAAAGAAAATTCATGGAGATAAATATGATTATTCAAAAGTTCTTTATGACGGTAGTAAAACAAATGTTTGTATAATATGTCCTGAGCATGGTGAATTTTACATGATGCCTAATTCATTGTTGTCCGGTCAAGGTTGTCCTAAATGTGGTAAAAAAAGTACAGCAAAAAAACTATCTCTTACTAAAGAGCAATTTATTAAAAAAGCAAGAGAAATACATGGTTGGAAATATGATTATTCTAAGGTGGAATATATAAATTACAGCACTGAGGTTTGTATAATATGTCCTGAGCATGGTGAATTTTGGCAAACACCAAGAAAACATCTTAGTGGTCATGAATGTCCATTTTGTAATCAAAGTAAATTAGAAAAAAATATAAAAATGTTTCTAGATGAAAATAATGTTATTTACGAAACTGAAAAAAAATTTCCATGGTCAAATAAAAAAAGATATGATTTCTATTTACCAAATTATAATATTTTAATTGAATGCCAGGGTAAACAACATTTTGAACCTAATGATTTTTTTGGCGGTGATATTGGACTAAATACTACCATTTTACGTGATGCGGAAAAAAATGAAAATGCAAAAATAAACGGTTATAATGTCATTTATTATATACCTTTTTATTCTGAATTAGAAAAAGAAATGTTACCAAAATTTTATAACAGAGAAAACATATTTACTAAATCAAGTAATCTTTTGATTTATCTTAAACAAAAAAGAGAAAGAAATTAATCTTTCTCTTTTTTAATTATTGATTTGTACCATTCTGCTCTTTTTTCTGTTATTTTTGATAAAGAATAGTTTTCTGTTGCAAATTTGTGCAAGTTATTTTGTAACAATGTTATTAACTCAGGCTTATTCACTAAAGTTTTAATTGCTTTAGACCAATCTTTATGTTTTTTAGAAGGGTCAATTAAAATACAATTACCATTTTCATCAAGACCGCCGCCTTTCTTAAAAATACTTTCACCAACTAAGTTATAAGGACCAAAATTAGAACATATTAATGCCGTTCTAGTGAAACCGGCTTCAACAAATTTTAATTCAGACTTAACTTCGTTAAACATATTAGTATCTAGTGCAGCAAGAAGTACGTCAACATGTTGATAATGAGACATATATGTATTTAAATCTTTTGTCCATTCTCTTCTATATGCTTCATTCTGTACGTTTGGCCATTGTGAATTTGGTAAAAATTTGAAAAGAAAATCTTTATATTCAGGTGAAATAATTTTATAATCATTAGTAACATTTTTTTCATATTCATACCATACACTTTCTAATGGTTTTATTGGTCTTGTTCCTACAACTTCTCCGTTTTTACCAATAATTGTTGTATTACCTTTTAAATCAAAACCACAAAGAACAAATTGTATTTTATCTATTATATCTTTACTTAAAGTAGAAACAACACCTTGAAACTGTTCCATATCCCTTTTATGCGATGACCCCATAATAAAGCCAAACCTAATTCTGTCTGATTTTTCTTTTTCGGTTGTAATACCCATATCATTAGGGTCAAGTGTATTTGGATAAACAAAAACATTTTTGTTCCATTTCCTAATTTTCTTAGCAAATATTTCGGTTGTGGTTGTAACATAATCAACTAATGGGAAATTACCTGTGATTTTTTCAGGTAAATTCATTGCCCTACTACTATAAAACAATGGATGAAATTGACCTACATCCCAATAATCATCAATATCCATAATAGTAACAATGTTCTTTTCTTTAAAATAACGTAAAGCATTTCTGAATTCTTCCATGTTCTGGTATAATCCCTTGTGGAAATGTATAATATCATATTTATCAAAACTTTCTAAATCACCCCAATTAGGTGTCATGTTAATTTCTATATCAAAATCATCAGGGTACATGTCTTGTAATTTAGTATGTGGATTAACTGACCTATGACGGCCCACACCAAAACCATCTGAGGGAACTACAAGTACTTTAATTTTTCTGTTCATAAATAATATTTTTTAATTCTTTTATTTTTCTTATTACTTTTTCATTAGGTTCAAAATGTTGTGTACCTTAACACTCAATTGCAATATTATAATTTGAAAGATAAAAGTCAATAATTTTTAAAAACATTTTCTAATAATCAACTATTTATAATAGTAAATTGTATATTTTTGTTATATGGCAAAGAAAATTATCATAACACAGAAACAATTGGACGAAATTGTTGGCGGTGATTCTTCATATTTGGATAGTCTTGGTTCTGATTTCAGAACTGATGGAGTTAATAGTGTTTACACAGGTGAGAAATATGATGATAGAGATTGTGAACCAACAACAGCCGATAAAGTTGGAAGACAGTTAAGGAGGGATGCAGGTTTTTATTCATTAAGTAGGGCAAACGCTTATAGAAGTCCGTTATTTAGTGAGGAAAAGATAAATGAAGATAATAGTAATCTTATCAACAACACATATGGTGATGATAAAAATAGGGTTTCAAATACTAATGCTTCCACTTTGAAATGGAGATATGGCGCAGCAAAAAAAAAGGCTCAAAGTACTGACCCCACAATTAGGAAACAAGGTATTTCCACAATGAAAACAATGGAAAAAAACAATCCTAATTTAAAACAAATAGAAACACAATATAATGCTGCCATGGCAAATGATGCAAATATCAAAAAATCAAGGCATGAAAGAGGTGAACAAAATGTTTATCAAAAAGCAGGTTATACAAGAAATGATGATGGTTTAAATGGTGGAAAACAAGTGATTACTTACGAAAGTAAAATAAATGAAGCAAAATCAATTAAATCACAAAAGTTATTAAACATTTTGAGAGCACATGGTGGAATATATAAAAATAATGGGATGCATAAACCTTATCCGTTAACAAATGCTGAACTTGATAAAATTACAGATGATAGAGTTATTGGCGTTGTTAATTGGAGTGATATTGAAAATACTAAACGGGATATAATTAAAAATAGAAAATATGGGTTTGTTCCTGGTGATGATGTTGATAGTGTGAGGTTAATGGATAATAATTATGTTTTATTATTAGTCAAAAACGCAAATTTATTACCTGATAGGGAAAATGAACCAAACACTTTTAAAGACACATGGAACAAGATTAGTGAAAGACAAAAAAATAAGTTTGATGATGGTGCTAAATTTTACAGATGGAAATCAAAAGATGCACAAGATTTAGCATTTAATAATCCTTATTATAGTGAATGGTCAGATGAAACTAAACAACAATTAAGAAATAAAATAAAAAATGATTATAAAAAACAATAAATATTATGGGAAAACAGACATGTCTTGAAAAAACCGGTATAGAAAGAAGACAAGAGGAACTTGTAAGAAATGATTATACAAGGTTTGATGAGTACTCAGCAACGCATAAGGATGCTTTAAGTGATGGTGACCCTTTAGGAAAAGGCTCAGGTCACGGTGGACATACACACAGTGTTCCTAATTGTGATTTACCAAGAGGTATGATGGATTATTCCAATTTTGACACACAGGCATCTAATATTGGTGGTGCTTATGATATCCATGGAAGAAATGGAGTTGGTGGTAGAGAATTTTTAAGTACTATCAATATTTACAATGAAAGTAATTCGTATGGACCAACATCTGTTGACACAACAGCAAATGTAGAAGACGGACAAATAGTAGTTAAGTAAAATGACATTATTTGAAGAAATATGTAACGAAACATTGTTTCTCACCGAGAGTGTATCCAATACTAAAATTAATAATGCAATTAATGGGATGCACCCTGTTACTATCGTTTATGATGATAAACAAGGTGGTGGTGGAAAACAATGGAGATTGATTTATCCTGTTGCCTATGGTTTAACATCAGCAGGTAATCCTGTTATTAGGGCATATCAAACAAATGGTGATAGTAAAAGAGGCTTAACAACACCACCTAATAATAGAGAACAACCAAAGTGGAAATATTTTAGGGTAGATAGAATTAAATCATGGAATATGGATAAAACACAAAGGTTTGATGGTGATGATTTAATTGGCTTCAATGAAGAAGGTGATGATTCTATGTCAGTTGTTTATAATATAGCCCCAATTGGTGCTGCTAAACAAATTCATAGACAGAAAAAGCAACAAAATCAAGATAAAGAATTTTCAAATAACAAAGAAATTGAAATAGATGATAAACCAATAACTAAGGATGATGTTAATGGTATTGAAACAACAAGTAATGAAACTGAACAGCCACAAAACAAATATTCCGCAAAACAAGTTATTAACAACCTTATAAACAGAATAAAAAATAGCAAAATTGGAAATGGTGTGAAAAATATTTTTACACAAAAAAATAACAATATTCAGCAAAATACCATTGACAATAATCAACAAAATAACAATATTAATAATGTTAATAAATTAAATGCTCCTGATACAAAACCAATTGAAAAAAATGATATTAAGGGGACAAATCAGGATGTTGATACAACAGTAGGTATTACTAATAACAACGTAAATGATAAACCTATTACAAAAAACGATGTTAATAACATACAAGATAATGAACTAACCAGGACTTTTAATGATTTAACAAATAGAATGAATAATTTAAATAAAGAACAATAATTTTATGGCACTTTCACCTGAAAAATTAGCAAAAATTATAAATCATAATTCTCAAACACTTTGTGCTGAAAATGCACAGGGTGCTTTAAATAAAATATCAAGGGGTAATGGAAATGGTAATTTTACTGATATGAATCCCAATGATTTTCATGACGAATGGGACAATTTTTCATTATCTGATGCATCACCATCACCTGTTTACGAAAATTTTAGTCCAAGTGCAATTGAAAATTCTAAAATGCCTGATGCTATAAAACAATCAATGATTAATAATCCTATTGTTGCAGGTGATAGCATGAGAAAAGTCATGAATGAAGTTGCTGCTAATAAACCAAAGTTTTCACAGTTATCTGAACAAAAACAAACAATAGAAGCACCACAACCGGTTGCAGGTAATATTGATTACAATTATCTTAAATATATTATTTCTGAATGTATTAGAGAAGAATTAAGTAAACAACCGTTAAATGAGAGTTCATCATTAAGACAAATTGGTTTATCAGGTGGAAAAATAAAATTGGTTGATAACAAAGGAAATATATTTTCAGCACAACTTCAATTAGAAGGAAATGTTAAAGATAGAAAGAAAAAAGAGAGTTAATTTAACTCTCTTTTTTTATACATAAAACTTTCCGTTTTCTTCAATTAAATAGCCTTCATAAAGATTAGTTTCATACTCAGGAAATAGTTCATTTACAAGTTCTTTTGGAACTATTGATTCACCGGTATTATCTTCATAACCATATAGTATTAGGTTACCTTTTCTTGTAATTTCATAGTACTTTATTTCTTCATTAGGATTACAATCATTTTCATCAGGTGATAGACCATATTCTTCCATCACTTCTTCAACAGGTTTTAAATTTTCATCTTTTAACATAATATTTTAATTTTTATCAAAAATACAAATATTTTAATTAAAAACAAAATATTTATAATAAACAAATTAAAAAATATATGGGAAATTTTAATAAATATTTAGATGTTGAACCACAGATTGCAGATAGTAAAGATGGTGTTTCCAAAAAAATTACTTTTTGGGGTATAAAAACAAAACAAGATGCTGAAGAAATTTTAAATAGAATTACAACACCTGGTGATAGTACACTTGGAAGAAAAGGCTTACCTGATAAAAATATTAAAAAGGGTTGGTATTTTAGTTCTAAAAATGGTGTTGCTGTTGTTTTATTAGTTGAGAAAGATAAATTAAATGATTTTGTTGATACTGGTTTAAAATCAGTTATTTCAGCCTTAGTTTCAACCGGAACATATAATAATGATGCTATTCTAAGACTCGAAGATGTTGTTGCCCATAAATTAGAAGCAAGTGATAGTCTTAAAGATAAGTTTAAAGCAATGTCAGATGCTGAGGTTTCTGTTGCTGATTTATGGCAAAAATATTTAAACAATATCAATGACCCAACAATTAGGGAAGCACTTGCTTTATATTCTAAAATTTACAGCAATACAATTTATGGTCATGCATTAAGTTTGGCCAATGTTTTAAGAATTAGAGCAATAAATCCTGATGCTACTTTTGTTGTTTCAGAATCAACATGGAACAATTGGGGTTTTGGTATTAAGAGGGGTGCTAAAAAATATCCAATGTGGGCACCAGTTGTTAAAAACAATGTAACACAGCAAGAACTTGATGATGCTAAAACAAAACTAGGACATGAATTAGATAATATGGGTGATTTAGGTGTAACAGTCAAAAATGCTATTATGATTGAAGCACAGAAGGAAGCTAATAAGGGTAAAAAGATTTCTTTCTTCCCATATTATGGATATGATATAGCAGACACTTATCAGTATAATCCCAAAGAAGATAATCCATTACAATCTAAACCAAACATTTCAAGTAATGTTGTCTATAAACTTAATTCTTTGGCACAAGAACTTGAAAACAAGAAAAGAATGGAGTCAGGTAACATTGATACAGAACTTCAAGATAAAGTAACCAAACAGTATACGGTTGCCAATGATGTTATAAGTAAACTATGTTCTAATGGCGGTTTAAATGTTGATAGTATTGTACAAAGTGATGCCACACCTGAGGACAAACTTATACATTTATTAAGTGATTATTATAGATTTTTAATTAATAATAAAGCCGAACAGGAAAACAAAAAGGGTACAAATGCTATCAATGTTTTAAAGCCTGAAAATATTAATAAATATATACAAGACGGTATACAACTTACCCTTTTAATGAATGGTTTACCATTTAATCAAAATAATTTTAGTCACTCAATAGAATATACACAGAACGAAGCAGCCACATTAGGCAATATTATTAAGGGTGCAACTGAGCAAATTGGTAGGGCACTTGCAATGAATGAAGGTATTGGTAGTAGTAATTTCCTTAACAAGTTTAAGTCAGCATTAAAGAAATTGGGTATTAGGATTGTTGCTGATAAACAAATGGAACAACAGCCAAACCAAGAAATTGAACAAATCAAGAATAATTTCAATGAAATGTTAAACAGAATAAACAATCCAATTATATATTAAAGATATGGAGAAATTTTTAACATTAGAAGATTGTGAAAGAATAGTTAAAAAAGTTTTGACAGAAAGTATTGAGGAAGCAAATGAAGATTTTGGTACTAATGTTAAAGGTGATTTAACTATTGATGATATTAAACAAGGTGAACCTGTTTATCATAGACCACAAGATTCAAGGGATTCCAATCCTCTCTCTGTTATACAATCTTTAATGCAAAACGGTTTTAGTAGAGAATATACGGGTGACAATGGTGGAAACATGTATGGACCTGGTGTTTATAATGTTTATTCATTAAGGTCATCAAATGATAGAGCAACAGGTTATGGGCGATATATTGTCCAATCATATGTTTTAGGTGGATATAAAGATTTTCTTATTTTCAATATTGATATTGCTAAAAAATATTATGGTGAAAATTGGCCTATTGTTAATCAGATTAAAATGTTAATGCCAAGAAATTTGGCTGAAAAAGTTTTACATGGTGTACCAGGACTTAACCATTGTATGAACAATAATAAAACAAGTTATGATATTAAAACCTCAATACCGGCAGTAAATATTACACGACTTTTAGGTAATGATATTAATAAAACTAAAATAAGAGGTATTATTTATTCAGGTGGACATGATGGTAATTGTTGTTTCGTAAGAAATTTCTCTGATGTCATACCATATAGTTATTCAGCAGATAACGGTAAAACTTGGACTGTGGGTATCACTGAAAATTTGATATGGAGGGCAGGACATAATACAGATGTTGATGCAATGATTAGAAATAGGGTTGATGATAACGGTAAAAAACTTTTTTCTGATGTTGCCGATAGAAGCATTAATGGTTATGTAAGAGTCTATAAAAACAACAAAGTTAACTATTTTGAAGTAGCAACAAATAAATTAATATCAGATGTATGGTTTGATTTTGCTGAAGATTTCGATGATGATGATACCGCAAAAGTTGTGTATAATGGTGAAAAATATTATATAATGAAACACGATAATGGGGCTTTTATTGTATTAGATGAAGACGAATGCCCTGTTTGTTATTTAAATGATTTACCTGAAAACGTTTAATTATTATGCAACTAAATCAAGAAGATATTAAATATATGGTTTCAGAATGTATTAAAAGAATACTTTCTGAAGGGCAACAGCTTATAGACAATTTCGATAAAGCACAAAAATTAATGGAATTTAGTTCACCTGATGATTTCTATTTTGTGCAAATAATAAAAAGATATAAAGATAACCCAAATGATAGCAAAAGTGTGGGTAATTACCATGGAGGTGCTTGGTATCTTAAGGCTTATAGAATACATAATATTCAAGAATTACAACAATTAAAACCTGAGATTATTAATATATGTGAAAAGAACAACGCAAGAGCATATATGACAATCAACACAAGGTCAGAAAAAGACACTAATAGTTTTATAAAAATCTATAAATCAAAGTTTTCACCTAATGATGCAAGGTATAAATATGCTGACCAAATTATTCCTGGACAAGCGAAAGATGGTGAAAATTGGAAAGGGATGAGAAAAAGATTATTCCTTGATATAGATGTTCCTAAAACAACAAGAACAAGGGGTGGCGGAACCATTTGGGATGAGGTGCATTATATGCTTAAAATGGTTGGTCTTGAACCCTTGGATGAATACGAAACACCAAGTGGTGGTCTACACATAATATTACCTGATAAGGAAGATAAAAGATTGGAATACTTGAAAAAACTGTTCCAAAAATTCGATAATTGGCATGACAAAGGAAGGCTTGCAACAGTTCATCCAAATATTGACGGAAAGATTATATTGTACTCAAATGTCAAAACTAAGGGATATTAACAAAAAAGAAACACTGATTATTTCAGTGTTTCTTTTTTTCCAAAATTATCATATATAATTGGTTCAGCATATTCTTCAAATGTGTCATATATAATTTTTGATGCCTTAGTCATATATTTTTCCGACCATTTATACCATCTATTGAAATAATATTTTATAATTTGATTATAATTAGTAAAGTTTTTATTACATATTTTATTGGTTAGTTCGATAATATCTTTTTTGGTGTTATCTTTTAAATTACCATAAACGATAGTATTAATTTCATTTTCAAGATATATATAAGTTGTTTTAAATGATTCTGTTTTATATAAAATATTTAATGCTTCTTTACTGTTACTAATTTCATTAGTATATTTTTTAATCTCAATAGCCAATTGTCCAATGTAAGCATTTAGTTCTCTTTGTGAAAGTCTATAATTTATACTTGATATTGCTCTTTCTAAACTATTTGTACTTTGCATGCCTTTATTATATCTTGATAAACCACTTTTTTCGATATTCGTTTTGTCTTGTGGAAATCCGTGTTTTAAAAAATATTGATAATAGTCATACCCATGTGTTAATTCATGACCAATTGCAAAAGATAATGTATCTATTGTATCGTAAAAATTAGAACCATTTAAATTAATGTTTATAACAGGTCTAAACACAATCTTATTGTTAATGGTAATGAATGAAGATAATGGCTTTATACCACCACTATACGATGTTTTTATGGTATAGTGAAAATTAACAGTTAAACTAATTCTTTCAAAAAAACTGTTTTTATTTAGATTTATTGTTTTTTCATTATATTCCAACACACTATCTTCTTTATTTTTAATAAGTGTTCTAATGTTTTCTTTCAGTGAATTTATAATACTTTCAACAATTTCATTAATATACGGTACTCTACTTCTTGTTTCAAAAAGTATGTCATTGTTATTAACACCGTGCTTATATTCATAAAGTAGGTGAGAATAAAAGAGATTTTTTGAAATTTCAGATAACATTATTCGCAATATATTTTTCTTGTTAAAATTAAATCATTGCCATCATATAGGTCATAAAGTTGCAGTGGCTTTTCGTAGAACAACGCATTAGTAAGTGCGTAACTGTTATATCCAATCACTGAACCATTAACAGCAACATTTGTTTGTGACATGAAATTATGGAAATGCCCAAGATATACCTTATCCTGATGAAATACCCTTTCCCATTTAAGAACCATTCTGTTTAGTGATGGAAGGATACCTGCGATACCATTGCCACCTTTAACCTGAAAACCATGGATAAAAATAAAACGTTTTCCATCACCCGTTTCAACAATTGCCATTTCACTTTCAGGAATACAGAATTCTATTGGTAGATTAGTTAATTGACATTGCTTTTCAATATTTTTATACATTAGGTATTCATAAGACATTTTATAGCCGTTGTTGTGTTGAATTTTCTTTGTTGTCCTACTATGATTTCCAACAATACCAATAAATTTTATTGACCTTAAATTGGTATTATTTACAAGATAGTCAAGACCACTATAAATAAGATTCTGAGCAATAAATGTGGCTTCTAATGGGCTACAACTATTAGTTTGGGCAAGTTCATCATGTATGAACCCACTTATACAATCTCCAAGGGCAGCAAAAATAAGGTCATCTACATCATCATCATTAAGTGCATTAGCCAAATTAACAAAATACTTTTCAACACGTTTTTTAGCAATTTCAAGATTATATTCATTTAAGCCTAAAACACTATTAGAATCAACAGTTTCTTCTATATGTGCATCAGAAAATAAAGCAACGGCATATCTGCTGCCACCGTTCTTTTTGGAAAATTTAAAATTATATTTTTCAAATGGGAGTTCAGCAACATCTTTGACTTTTAGATATTCATTATATCCTTCAAAATCAATATTGTTTAGCATATTATTTTCTTCACAATTACTTGTATAGTAGTCATTATTATTTTCAAGATAATAAACATGACCATTGTATTTAAATGGTTCATCTTTTCTAAACTTTCTTAAAATTTTATCTTTATGAATGTTAAGGTCTCTTGACAGTTGTCTTACACTACTATAACTTTTACCTTTTTCATCAATAATTCTGTTACTAACAGAAGGTTTCAAATTACTCATAAAAAACTTTTTTTAAAATTTATTTTTTGCAAAGATACAATTTTATTTTTAATATTCCAAACTAATTCCCAATTCTTGTAAAATATTTTTCACTTTTTCTATTTCGTCCCTAAAATGTAAAACAACTCTACTTTCAGGAAATTCTTCTAAACCGTCAATATCTACCCAAGATAAAGCCACAATACCTTTAATTGCATATTCCATTGAATAGCATGATATTTCTTCAATTGTTTTAAATGGTAAAGGTGATTTTATTCTTATTATTTTTTGATATGTTGATTTTTCAGGTGTTAAATCATCTAATGAATTTGGTACTGTTACTTCCCAATCTAAACCCCATACAACATCAGGTGTATCACTAAAAAATAAATCATACTCATAAGTATTATCATTATTTTTACAAAATGGTTTAACATATACTAAATATAAATTATTGTCCATCTTCATCATTCTTTTTATAAATTATAATTTCATTAAAATGTTCGATAGGTGTTTGTTCCATTATATCGAATGAATAAATATCTTCGATTTCATCTCCAAAAAAAGAAATTCTAAATGGTTTGTCATATTTAAAGTAATATGAAAAAATATCAATAAATCCACCTCTTATTGTATATTGTCCTTTTTTATTCACAAAATCAGTATGCTCATAACCGGCTTCATATAATGTTTGTTTAATAAAATCAAATGAAATTTCATTACCTTTTTTAAGTGTTAATATTTCTTTAAACAAATTTTCTTTTGCATCATTTATTGCTTCATCTAAAATGGTTCCAAAATCAGTTTTAGGTGTTTCTTTTATTTTTTCAATTAAATCATCAATAAGTTCTTCACTATTGTTTTCATAACTTGTAATATCAAAAATATCAGTATTAATCTTATGTAATTTTTCTATTACTTCTTCATATGGTTCACCAAATTTTAAAATAATTTCAGGTTCTTCATCTATTGGGGAAAATCCTAAGGGTATAATATTATCAAAACAGTCTTGCATTGAAAAACAACCACTTTTTTTACCTAACATTAGTTGTATTGGTAATTCAACCCTTCCTGATTTACTTAATGTATTTTTGTCAGGTTGTAAATTAGGTATAATAACAGCTGGTATAACATAAAAATATTCACCCCATACAGCATCAGGTTCAGTAGTGAAATCAAATCTATAAAGATAGTTTCCTTCTATTGTTCTACCAATTTCATCTATAAATGCCAAATATTCTTCCATATTTATTTCCTTTCAATTACTTCCCCATTACCTTTTTTGAGGATTTTATAGTTTATTTTTTTGCTTATTGTAATATTTTGTGGCGGTATATAATCTTCCGTATAAATACCATTATCCATGTTTGGGTCTACGTAAAATTTAGTTTTTTCAAGTAAACCATTTAAATCTATTTTTAATAAAACTAAATTGATTCTATAAAATTTTCCGGATTCAATATTATTGTTATATTCAATTTTTTCATTATAAAACATTTTCAAAAACTCATCTGACATTAAATTAGTGAAAAAATAACTTCTATGTGGATAATTAAAAGTGCTGTTTCCTTTATGTGTTTTAATTCCGTTTTTTAAAATATTATTTAATTTTTTTTCTGTTGTCAAATGATAAATGTAACCTTTATATTGTAATTGTTTATTTAAAACTTCTTCAAATTTTGCTTCGTATTCAACTGCAATATATTCATTATCTAAATTTTCCATATTAGATTTAAAATATCCATAAGTATTAAACATTGAGTCAATTAATTTTTCATTATATTCTGATTTATGAAAAATTGTTTTTATTGCTTTTGTACCATTACTTCCATCAACAATTCTAATCACCCCTTGATAATTACCTTGGTTATATTCATCAGCACTTGAAGCAAAATTACAATATTCTTTTGCATGTTTAACTAATTTTTCAATTGGTTCTGTTTTTATTAATCCTTCATTTAATGAGAATGTTTTATTAATTCCAAACCCATTAAAGATATTTCCTGTTTTTCTTTTAACCAATATATACTCTTCCATATTTATTTTTCTTCTTCTTTTTTAATTATCTGTTTAATAACCAATTCTTTTCTTAAAACAGTGTTCCACATTTTTTCGTATTGGGTATTTTTAAAAAATTGATAGAATATGTGGCAATCTCTTGTTTGCCCTATTCTATAAATTCTATCTTCCATTTGTCGGCAATTTCCTGGTACCCAATCAAAATTGTTAAAAATCATAATCCTACTTGCAGTCAATGTCAATCCAACACCGGCAGCAATAATATTACCAATAAACACCTTACAAGTATCATCGGTCATAAACTTCTTTTTGGCCTCATCTTTTTCTTTTGGTGATATTTTACCATTATAAATCACACAAATATCTTTATAATAATCTTTTAAAGAATATAGTTCTTCATCATAACAACAAGCAATAATTACTTTTTCGCCTCTTTTAATGCATTTGTTAGTCAATTCAATCGTATGAGGAACCATTTGATTGGATAAATATTTTCTATATAGAGCACCTTCTAATAATTCTTTGTTTATTTCTTTTTCAGGGTCTAATTCTTTTTTTCCATTTTCAAATTCTTCCCAAAGTTTATTATACTCTACTTTTTGTTCTTCGGTTAAATCATAAATATATTCATGCACATATTTTGGAGGTAAGTCATTAAAATCCTCTTTTGTACGCCTCAGGTATATATGTTTTGTTCTTTCCATAAGTTCATCAAGATGAGATGCTTCTTTAGGAATAGTTATCATTTTACAATTTTTTTCAACAATATTGTTTAATTCTTTTTTTTCAATGTCTGTTAAGTCGTACCAAGAATTTTTAAAATGTTGTCTTACATAGTTTTCAGTTATTTGTTTTCTTTTTTCTTTTTCTTTTCCGTCTCTTGGTATTTTTATAGCACTACAATATCTTTCCATATAGTATTGCCAATCAGCAGTGATATCGTTTTCAATAAGTGAAAGAATGTTATAATAATTCATTGGGTCATTGGTAATTGGTGTACCTGTTGCAAGATAAACACTATCAGGCTTTCCCCTCCTAATTAAATGACTGATGATTTTATATTGTTGAGATTTCATATTAGACAGACGATGTGCCTCATCAATAATTAGCAATGCTTTTTTGTCTTTTATAAATTGCAATAGTTTACTATTTTTTTCAGATTCTTCAATATCAATTTTTTTCCTTGATTTTGGTAATTCATATAAGTCATCAAGTATATCATAATTAACTATAACAAAACGGTTTTCTTTCCATTTTCCAAGTTCTTTGGCTTCAACCTGTAATTCGCTGACATTTTTCCCTGATTTACCAACACCATAGCCAAGATATTTCTCTAATTCTTCTTTCTTTAAACCGGTTATACCGCCAATAATGGTTATATCTCTTGTATTAACGTAATAAGATAATTCTTCAAACCAATTTGTTTTTAGTGAAGCCGGACAAATAATCAAAACACAGTCAAAATTACCCTCAATTGCTGCAATTGATAATTGAGCAGTTTTGGCTAAACCCATGTCATCTGCTAAGATACATTTTTTCCTTGATAAAAGAAATTTTATACCTTCTTTCTGATGCTCTTTAATTTTTCTTTGTTTATCCGGTTTATACAGTGCTGATAATTTATCATAACGTTCAAAATCAATATCTAAATCATGATAATCATCTAACATAAAATTAGTCATTACACCTTTCTTATTGAGAAAGGCGTAGATATAATCCATGTTTTTCCTATATTTTATTAAACAATGATAAGTATTTTCTGTTTCACCTAATAAGTATTTAATGAAAATTTTTTCAGGTAAAAAATCCGTTAACCAATCTTCTTGTAATTTTTTAGCGTACCATTCACTAACTTTAATCGTTTTATTGATTAATTTGGGTTTAAAATCAAAATTTCTACAAATATAATCAATATTAAATTCATTAAGTGTTTTCTGTTTAAAAATAACACTATTTTTTAGTTCAAGTATATAAGGATTTTCACCATCATAATCGTTTAATAAAGTTATAGCATTGTTTATGTTTTCAATTTTTTCCATTATTACTAGTAATACAAATTTACTAAAAATATTTATTAAAAACAAATTTTTTTAATATATAATTATATTATTATATAAATATATTATATTAAATATAATATTATATATTAACTAGATTATTATTTTTAAAGAAAAATAAATATTTATATTATATATTACTGTTTACAAAAAGAAATGGGGAATTGTAAATAATGACGTATGGGAAAATTATTATAAATAATTATGGCAATGGAATTTAATAGAACAACATTAAAAAGAAAAAATCCGATTAAGAGAAATAATAAATTCTTTGGTGGTGAAGATTTTAATCTTGAAATGGATTATGCAAGAGAGTATATGGAACAAGATGCTAATCAAACAGTTGTTCTATATCAAGTTGATTTACAAAAGACTAAAGTTAATGATATTTACAAAGAAGCAAATAAATCTGAAATAAGATTTAAATCTCCAATTGAACTGACCTGTATTTATGAAATTGAAGAGGCCGAGGTTAAAGCATATAGTGAACAGAATAGTAAGGGTATGTATGCCAAACCAGGAAAATTGACTTTCAGTGTGTTAATAACTGAATTAGAAGAAAAAGAATGTGATATAAATAGGGGTGATTTTATTAGGGTTGACATTACACCCGAGTATCATATTTTCTTTACTGTTACTGATGATGGAAGAGTAAACACAAGTGCTAATAAAAATACTATTTACGGAAAAGTTTCGTATTTTAGACGTTGTACTGGTGCATATGTTGACCCTGTAGATTTCCAAGGCTGATATAAGTTTTAAAAAATGAATAAGAATGGGAAGTATACATTTTAAAAACAAATTAGTTTTAAGAGATAAATCATATGGTCTTGAAAGAAGACAAAATTTAACCAAGGAGGAATTGTCTAATTCTTCCCCACTTCCTAATCCTGTTACTTATGAAGATATTGATAAAGAATTTAAAAAATGGGTTGAAGAAGAACTGAGAATGACTTTTGAGGGTAAAGAAATACCAACATATACACTTTTTTCAAACCAAAGATTTTCTGAATATCTTCAAATGTGGGAACATGTTGATGAAAAGAAAAATCCTGTTTTAAATTTCAAAACAATTACAAGAGAAACAAATCCACAATCAGGAACAATTAATCAACAAACTAAAAACATTCCTGGTGAACAAACATTTTTAATGAAAAGAGTTGAAGCAAGGGATAAAAATGATAGAAAATATTATATTGATTATCGTATGAAACAACCCCTTGGTGTTGATTTTAGATATGCTGTCAGTCTTATGACAAATAAATATGAGTTAATCAATACATTTAACCAATTAATTCAAGAAAAGTTTAAAGCAATAACAGCCTATATTAGACCCAAAGGACATTTCATGTCAATGAATCTTGAAAGTGTGACAGATGAATCAGTATATAATATTGATGATAGACAATTTTATTCACAAACAGCAATTATAATAGTTAAAGCATATATTATACCTGAAGATTATTTTGTGGTAGAAGAAAAACCTGCTTTAAGATTCCTTGGTTTTGATTTAGAAGAAAGAAAACAAACATATGCTGATATTGAAGAAGGAGCAATCGTTTGTCCGGAAAATGATTTCTATTATAAACCAATTACAGTTACAATTGGTTTTGCAACTTGTGATGATAAAATAAAATTTAATATTGATACTAATTTTATAATTAAAACAATTGAACTGGATAATGTTAGAACATTCGTTTTTAAAATAAATGATGAAATCATAGATATCCAAAACATTATTGCTAATGGTGAAACTTTTACGGTTAAAGAAGGTGATGAGATAAAAATTAAAAGACTAAGAAGAAAAAGTTTTGTTAATAATTCAACAATTAAATTAATTGGCTATAATAGAGATATTGTTTATGATAAGAGGAAAAATGATGGATATAATCAGGAAAGCGAAGAAATAATTGTTGAAAATGAAATAGATGAGTAAAAAATATTTGTTTATTTTTATAATGTTTGTGATTTTTTGACTTAAAATAACTATTTATAAGAAAAATGCAAAAGAATAATAATTAATTAACTAATTTATAAGAAATATGATAAGTGATGCAAGAGGTGGACATGTCTCACCAGGTGTTTACACAGAAGAAAAGGATGTCCTTTACTCAGCCAAAAGTCTTGGTATTACAAGTCTTGGTCTTGTAGGTGAAACTGTTAAAGGTCCTGCATTTCAAGCAATACCTGTTACAGACTATGCTGATTTTGTAGATTACTTTGGTGGTACTTCTCCTGAAAAATATAAAGGTAATGGTTTACCTAAATATGAATTACCTTATGTTGCAAAAGAATATCTTAAACAGTCAAAAAGATTGAATGTTGTCCGTGTTCTTGGCCTTTCAGGTTATGAATGTGGCCCTGCTTTCGGTGTATATGCAACTATAGGTGAAAAAACTATGCCATTGGTTATCCTTCGTTCAAAGGCTGATTATAATGCTGAAACTGATGAAGGTGGCGAATGTGAGAAAGCAATACAAGAAATGTTTAATCCATTTGTAACTGAGGTTAAAGTTGTTCCTTATAAGAGTGCTGAATATGATGCACAGTGCGTTGTTGTAGGTAATGAAGAAGAAATTCCATTAAAGGGTACAGTAAAATGTTTTAATAATGGCACTAAGGGTGCTTATGTTACTTCCGCATACACTGAAAGTGGTGAAACTAAATATAAAGACATTGAAATTGGAAGGTTTGGTTTGGATATTACATATAATAAGTATATTGGTGGAATAACTTCTTCAACTACTGTACATTACAATGTTTCTTTAAACCCTTATGATAGGTCTTATATTTACAATGTTTTTAGTACTGACCCTCTTGTTGGTACTGCACCTGTATTTATTGAGGCTGTTTATGATTATGCTTACTATGAAGCATTGCAAAAAGCAAAAGCAGAAGTGGTTGTTTTATCGGGTGAAACATTAGTTAGTGGACAAATACTTTGTAATGGTAGTAAATATAGTGGTGAAACTAAGACATTTACAGAAAGAACTGTTATTGAAGAAGGTGATACTGTTGAATTTACTTCGATAGGCAATGATAATGGTATTAAATCTTTTGTGACATCTGATGGTGTTAAAGAGGACTATGAAAATTATAAAGAAACTTATCGTTGTGCACAGACACCTTGGATTGTTTCAGAAGTTAAAGAGGCCACAACTAAGTCTATCAATGTTAAGAAACTCTTTAAGTTCTATACTATTTCCGATGGTAATGCTGCAAACTATCAGGTAAAAATTTCCATTCAAAGAATTAGACCTGATGAGGGATTGTTTGATATTTGGATTCGTGATTTCAATGATACAGATGCTTCTCCTGTTGTTCTTGAAAAATTCACTAACTGT
>Ga0256405_10002829_pt1 | contig 37829 bp, 35 predicted proteins | sample RumenRJG_02DNA_FD_189096 | JGI IMG/M metagenome (GOLD analysis project Ga0256405, IMG submission 189096) | Bovine rumen microbial communities from Lethbridge, Alberta, Canada - RJG_02 | ecosystem: Host-associated > Mammals > Digestive system > Stomach > Rumen | place: Canada: Alberta...
TGCGGGCCAGGGCCAGAGCCATGGTCAGAGCCTCGGGGTACTCGGGGTTGGGTGATACAACGGTCGGGAAGTTGCCGTCCGGAATCATCTGTTCGGGAACGCAGTTCACATTGGTAAAGCCCCACTGCTTGAGTGAACGCGGTATCATTACGCGGCCGCATCCGTGCAGCGGAGTATATACTATGCAGAGGTCGTGGTTGCGCTTAACCAGATCCGGGTCTATGCAGATACCCTCGATAGCGTCCAGATAGGGTTTATCTACCTCCTCGCCTATTATCTGAATCAGGTCGGGGTTACCCTTGAACTTTATGTCGGCCACCTTAACCTTGGCAACCTCATCGATTATGCCGGTATCGTGCGGAGCCAGCACCTGTGCGCCGTCCTCCCAATAGGCCTTGTAGCCGTTGTACTCACGCGGGTTGTGGCTGGCGGTAACGTTCACGCCGCTCTGGCAGCCCAGATAACGGATGGCAAATGAAACCTCAGGTGTGGGACGCAGGTCATCAAACAGATAGACCTTGATGCCGTTGGCGCTGAATATGTTGGCTACGGTCTCGGCAAACAGGCGTCCGTTGTTTCGGCAGTCATGTCCTACCACCACCGATATCTCCTTACGCTTCTTGAAGTTCCTGTTAAGATAGTTGGCCAGGCCCTGGGTAGCCATACCCACGGTGTATATGTTCATGCGGTTGGTACCTGCGCCCATGATTCCGCGCAGACCGCCTGTTCCAAACTCCAGATCCTTGTAGAAAGCATCAATAAGATCTGACTTGTCCTCTTTAGCCATGAGAGCCTTGACCTCCTCACGGGTCTTCTCATCGAATGAACCGCCCAGCCATTCCTGTGCTTTGGCAGTTACCAGTCCTAATAATTCGTCCATAAAATATGATAATAATGTTTCTGTTTCAGGTTGTTATCACCCGCGCGTTACGCGTGCATGAAATACAAAAGTAACTCTTTATCCCGAATAGTTCAAATGAAATCCCGGAAAACCTGCCGCACGTAATCACTTACGGGCAGTTTTTCTCAACAAGGAACTGAAAAATGTAGTGTGCGTGCCGAAAAAACGCACCGACAGCCCGACAGATACGACACAGGCCACCGCACCCGGGAGCAGCCATATCAACGCCTGCTTAAAGACACAGAAGGCGCCGGTTGCCACCAGCACGCCCTGAACGACAAAGAGCCGTAAAAGTCCGGAAGACATCCGATATCCGTACCTGAACCTGCTTATCAGCAGTGAGAGCAAGAGATACATGAGTTCCCATACAGCAAAAGCCAGCCCCAGCCCCACGACACCCGCCAACCTGTAACCTGCCATGACACATGCCACAAGCAGCAGATAACACACAGTCTCCTGCAAAAGGTAAATCCTTGAATCCGAACGCGCAAGGACAAGATACGCTACGGGTTGGCTGACAGACTTGAAGTAGAGTCCTATAACAGCCATCTGGGCAAGCATTACAGACTCCTGGAACTTACTATAGTCAAGCACCACAAACACCACGACAGGCATACAAAGCATGAAAAGTATCACCACAGGCCCCGCCAGCATGCACATTGCCGTAGCCTGGCTGTCCATAAGCCGATGAGCGTCCTTCAGGTCACCGCCAGCAGCCGAAAGGCGCGGATAATACTCCGAATCAGTCACCGCCAGAAGCAACGTGGTCAGGTAAGACACCAGCATATAGCCGGCACTGTAAGTTCCCGTCAGATGTCCGCCTCCCTCCGCTGTAAGGAATTTGGCTATGAAAGACCATGCCCATGCGCTGAAAAAAGCCGTCACAGTGAAGAAAATGCCGAACCCTATCATTCCTGTCCCCTGCCTGAGATGGCTCCAGCTGAATGGACAGACCTTATATCTGAATCTCCTGAAAGAATATGAACAGGTCACGAACATACTTCCGATGCCGGTAAGGGCAAGTGCCGGAACTATACCGTCAAACCTGAACAGCCAGTATAGCGGAACCGATATGACAAGAGACAGCAAGCCCGAAAACAGTTGACTCAATGCTATCTGGCGCAGCATACCCGCCCCCTTGAGTACAGCAGTCTCACCGCCGGTCACCGCAGCCGCCGCTACGGCAAGTGAAAGGACCATGAAACTGACGGTATAACCGCTGTCACCGTCAAAAGCCCATCGGCTCAGGAATGGCGCCAGTATCAGGCAGGCCACCATACCCAGCAATGCGGTAAGCAAAGCCCAACTCCGGGTAAGTCTTACCTTGTCGGCAAGACCATCAGGGTCAGCATCATTGACATGTCTTGAAATTTCGGGTACAGCAAGAGTCGCGATACCAAGGTTAGTGGAACTTTTCACCAGATCGGCAGACCGGTTCAGGCTCTCGGTAATGCCATAGCCGACCGGGCCCAGAAGCCTGGATTTGACCATATTAATAACCAGGGTGACCATCATGGTTACACCCTGCACGCTGCCGAACACACCTGTATACTTGAGTATCCTGTCAAACAGCCTGCGTTCCTGATCTGCGCTTATATGGTCATCTCCTTCTCTCTCCACAGGGATATAACGATAATACGGCTGCAAAATTACTTAATTTAAAAAAATAAAAGCACTATATTTACGTTTCCAAATAGACTTACATAGCACAACCTGCTTATGGACCCCGCCCATCCTACGATAGACATACTCATCTGCACCGTCGCCGACAGACTTGAGAATATTGCCGGCATGTTGCTGCCTCAGCGTGAGGGTGTAAGTTATGTGGTATCGGTCCAGTACAATTCAGACCCTTCCCCCGTCATCCCTTCTGTTCTGGAATCCCGTCCGGACGTCAGGACCGGCCTTTTTCGGGGCATGGGGCTGTCACGCAACCGCAACAACTCCATAAACATGGCGACAGCCGACATCTGTGTCATCGCAGATGATGACAACGTCTACACCGACCGTCATCTGGACACCATCATAGACTCATGGTCCCGCAATCCGGACGCAGACATCATGATATTCAGGGCAGAGACGCTTCAGGGAAAGCCGCTTCACCCCTACCCGGTGCCATACGTCTGCTCCGTGGAGATGACATTCAGACGTGATTCAATCCAAAGCCGCGGACTTAAGTTCGATGAACGTTTCGGACTGGGCGGTACGCTGTTCTGCGCCGGTGAGGAAGATGTCTTCATGGCCGATGCCCGCCGGGCAGGTCTGGTCATCCGATACAATCCGGAGGTGATTGTAAGGACAAACGGCATAACCACCTCATCAGGGTTCGGCACTGATAAGAGACTGCAGATGACCAAAGGTGCCGCATTCGGATACGTCTACGGTACTTTCAGTGCAGTCTGGCGCAGTTTCAAGGAGGCCGGCTGGTATCTGTTCCGCAAGAGGACCAATCCGTTCCCCATACTGTTCAATATGCTGAAAGGAATATGGATATTACGATAGTCATACCTGTATATAACCGCAAGGCCCTGCTCAGGCACACCCTGGACTGCATAACGACCGGTCCTGCAGGCGGCATTCCGGTTATAGTAGTGGACAACGGCAGCACTGACGGAACAGACAAGTTCCTGGAATCATACTGTGCCTCCCACCCATCGGTAACCACCGTATCCCAGCCGGAACGCGGTGCTGCAGCAGCCCGCAACAAGGGTCTCTCTCTTGTCGGCACCGAATGGGTCTACTTCTTTGATTCGGATGACAGGTTTGAAGACATACCGCACAGCTGGGACAGTTCGGCGGACATGATAGCTTTCCCAACCCGTCAGAAGACAGAGAATAAGGTCAGGGTGCGGGCCTATAAGCCGGTTTCAGATCCTGCCGTCCAGATATTGAACGGGATGCTCAACACCATAAGCATGATATTCCGCACATCATGGCTCAGGCAGATAGGAGGCTGGAACACATCCTGCCGTATCTGGGATGACTGGGAACTTGGAATCAGGGCGCTTGCGGCATCTCCAAAGCTCCAATGGATTACAAGTAAACCATACCACACCATCATTGTCCATTCCGACAGCCTTACCGGCCCCAGTTTCAAGGCAAGATACAAACTGCAGCTTGAAACCATCGGACTGGTCCTGGACGACATAAGGAACATTGAACCTGACTCTTCAGCCCGCTGCCGCAAGGCGCTCCTGCTACGCACATATATCCTTAGCGGAAAGTTATTGTATGAAGGCGACAGGAATGCCTCGGCCGCCTGCAGGGATTTCATCCTGGAGCATTTCGGCAGCAAGCCTGACGGGAGGCTTATAGGCCGGTTCCTTGAACAGTATACGGCAATGGGGCTGCGCGGAGCTTGGAGGATCGCCCTCCGATATATGACCAACAGGAAACAACTATGAGAATACTGCTGCTTGGAGAGTACAGTAACGTACACAACACGCTGGCCAAAGGCCTCAGGGAACTTGGGCATGAGGTAACCGTGGCCAGTGACGGAGACAAATGGAAGGATTATCCCCGTGACATAGACCTGTCACGAGACCTGGATAGCCCCGCCGGCACGCTGTCCTTTATGTGGAGACTGGCCAAAGCACTCCCCTCCATGCGCGGATATGACGTAGTCCAACTCATCAATCCCATATTCATCGAACTCAAAGCCGAGCGGATAATGCCATTCTACCGTTACCTGCGCCGCCATAACCGCAAGGTCGTGATGGGGGCTTTCGGCATGGATTACTATTGGACGAGCGTAAATACAGACATAAGGCCTTTAAGATACAGCGATTTCAATTTCGGCGATAAAGTCCGCCAAGACTTCGAGGCCACACGTTTCCGCGACGACTGGATAGGCACCCCCAAGCAGACTCTCAATGAAAAGATAGCCATGGATTGCGACGGCATACCGGCCGGTCTTTATGAATATTGGGCAACATACAATGAAGTACACACCCGCTGCCCGGACGGTCGCGCCATCAGGGATAAGATGCGGTTCATCCCGTTCCCCATCGTCATGCCCGATATATACCATACCGGATTCTACGGAGGGCCGGTCAGAATTTTTGCGGGAATAAGCCGCAACCGTTCAGCATACAAGGGAACTGACATAATGCTCAGGGCTGCCCGAAGAGTTCTGGAAAAGTATCCAGACCGTATGGAACTGAGAATCGCCCAGGGCGTGCCTTTTGATGAGTATCAGCAGATGATGGAAGGCAGTGACGCAATACTTGACCAGCTCTACAGTTATACGCCTTCAATGAACTCGCTGCTTGCCATGTCAAAAGGAATCATCGTAGTGGGCGGAGGAGAGCCCGAAAACTATGACATACTCGGAGAGAAGGATCTAAGGCCTATAATCAATGTCCAGCCCGATGAGGAGAGCGTATATGCATCACTTGAAGAGTTAATCCTGCACCCGGAACGCATACCCCAACTCAAACTACAGTCAGTGGAATACATAAAACGCCACCATGATTACATCAAAGTGGCCAGACTGTATGAAAAATTCTATTCGGAACTATAAGACCCTTTCGGGGGCACGTTTCCTGATCAGTTTCCATCTCAGGTCCGATATGAACCTGCGGAAGAAATTTCCGTAGTCATACAGATACTTGAGTGACGGAAGCGACAGGAGCAGAAGCAGTGCAGCTATTTTCCAACTGAACAGCAGGAAGAACACTAGTGACCATATTATGACAGCCGGGATTGCCATACCCAGGCGTACTCCGTATCGGGTGGTGTTATAGAATGCGTCATCCTTGACTCCTCTGAGGATAAGCAGTATCGGTATCCATTTGATGGAGCCCACTACTCCGCAGAAACAGTAATACGGGATACCCAGAACTGCAATGACAAACTTCAGCAGAAGGAGCGGCAGTCCCGGTTCATCGGCTATTGAATATACCGAAATGCCGTTCTGTATTCTCCATAAACGCAGGTCGTCTATCTTACGGAACAGCTCATGCGCCTTATCGGGATCCTTTTCCCTCAAGGCAAGAGCATCTGCGACTGCCTGCCTGTCGACAGTCTGGATACGTTGCAGACCTTTGGGTTTCTCCTTTCCTGATGCCTCTATCGCAGCAAGCGTCTCCTTAAAGTATTTGGGATTGTCGGCCTTGAGCTTGGTGTATTCCCATATGGCATCATAATCCTCGTCATCAGGGATATAAACTATCTGGGCAGCCAGCTTTTCGGAAAGCAGCTGACGCAGTTTCTGCAGCACTACCGGCTCTGGCTCACTGCTGTGCCTGGCCATAAACTCAGTGATGTTTATCGGTTTGCCGAAACTGATCAAAACCTTGTTGCGGAAACGGAAATAGTCGCTGTATTCTATTCCGATGGGCTGTATGTATACGGGCTTTCCCTGGGGGGACTGTGCTATGGCCGATTCGGCTATATGGAATATACCTTTGCTCAGTTTAAGGAGCGAATGTTTAGGCCTGTGGGTTGCTTCAGGATAAATCACAAACGGAACCCCGTCCAATATGACTCCCGTCGCCTGAGCAATGGCCTCATCGTTGTGTTTAACCGCATTTATGCCGTCTCTTATACGATAGATAGGCATCACTCTCAGGAACGACAGGGCTCTGAACGCCCATCTCTTCTTGAATATGTCTGCCCTGGCTACGAACACCTTCCTGCCTCTTGTCGTTGACAGCATGACCATCGGATCCATGAGTGCATTAGTATGATTGGATGCCCATATGACACTGCCGTCCTCCGGAATGTTTTCCAGGCCTGAAACCTGATATTTGCGATAAGAACTGATAACCGACCAGTCTACGAAAACCTTCAGAAAGGAATAAAACCAGTCTTTATCCTGTATATGCTTTCTCATTTCTTGCGGATGAATTTTGACAGGCCTGTCGTATCAAATGCCGAAAAACGGAACGCGGTTCCCAGAATCAGCCCTGATATGATATGCCATACGCCCCACCAAGCCGTTACGAACACCATTCCGCCCTTGGCTATCTCAGGAGGGAAAATGCCGGTATTGAACAGCAGCAGGAGTCCCAGTCCGGAATTCTGGATGCCGGTCCCGATGGTGACCGCACGACGGTCCTTGACAGGTGTCTTACCTATCGTGGCTGCCGTGTACCCTATCCCGAAACCTACCAGATTATGGACAAAGACTATAATGAAAATATAACCTATGTACTCTTTGAAAAGAATGAAATTCTGCGATATCATCATCCCCGCCACGCAGATGAACACCACAATGGAGAGATATCGCATGATGACCTTCAGACGGGCCGATGCGTTGGGTGCCAGTTTGACTGTGAGAAGACCCAGCAGCACCGGGATGCCTATTATCAAAATCACCGTGAGGGCAATCTGCAAAGGCGGCACCTGCAGGGTCCTGAGCACGTCTCCGGCCGATGAATCCATGTATTTTGTATAGAGGCCTCCCCAGATTGCATAGTTGATGGGGGTGAATATCGGTGCGCCCAGAGTGGTTATGGTGCTCATCAGCACTGACAGTTCGGCATTTCCGTTGCCGTATGATGTCATGAAATTTGACACAGCCCCGCCCGGACATGAAGCTACCAGAATGAGTCCCATCGCCACCATCGGAGGAACAAGACTGTGAAACAGCACACACAGCAGGAATGTTACCAGCGGGAGTATGAACCATTGGCATACCAACCCTATGAACATGGCGCGCGGACGATTGAAAACTCCACGGAAGAATTGCGGCCTGAGTCCCAGAGCAACACCGTACATGACAACGGCCATGAACAGCATCAGCAGCCAGTTTCCCGTTCTGTTGAAGTTGATTGAAAGCGAATTAAGCTGTTGCAGACTCTCGTACATCTCTAAAAACATGCGGTCTTCCGGACCAAAAGTCCCGCAAACTTAACAAATATCATTCAAACAACCAAAATAGCCGGGTTTAAGAATCTGAAATCAAAACAGAATCCATAACTTCGCATCGTCAGAAAGAGGTTGACCGATAATGAAGATACTCCTTATAGTAGTGGGCAAGACTGACATGAAGTGGCTTATTGAAGGCATCGGTCAGTATGTGGAAAGAATCTCACATTTCAGTCAGTTTGACATTGAGGTTATACCCGACATACGCAATACGCGCAGCATGGATGCCCAGATGCAGAAAGTCCGTGAAGGAGAGCAGATACTCAAGCTGCTCCAACCTTCGGACGATATCTGGCTTCTGGATGACAAAGGTCTTGAGATGACATCACCTGAAATGGCCCGATGGCTCCAGAAACGTATGGCCCAGTCAACCAAGCGCCTTGTATTCATAATCGGCGGACCGTACGGATTCTCATCAGATGTATATGACCGGGTCCCGGGACGCATTTCACTCTCCAGGATGACATTCTCGCATCAGATGGTCCGGCTTATATTCGTAGAACAACTCTACAGGTCATTCGCCATCCTCAACAACCTGCCCTATCACCACGAATAGTACAATTGGGGTCTGACCACAATTGTATCAAAACAGCATCTCGTAAGTATCGTATACTACGGAACGGGCACCGAAACCCTCCTTCTGGAAGATGAGCCCCTCATTCAGGTAACCGCCCCCGTTTTCGGTAGAGACGCCGAAATCAAAATAGGTACGGTCCACATAGACTTCGGTAATAAGATTGTGCAGAAGCATATCCAAGGCGCCGTTGTTCTTACCGAATTCCGATGACGCCAGGTACTGCGTATGCACCACATGTCCCATATCATAAATGAGTGCACCGGCCACCACCTCCTGTCCGTTGCGGACAACGTGCAGTCTGATGCGATCCGGGAATCGGCTCTGAAGCAAGCGCAGTTCGGCTATGGTGTGGACGGGTTTCTTCTTGTGTTTGGACATAAGAATTCCCGCCAGGATATTCCAGAACGCCTCCAGATCAGTTTCCATATTTCCGGCATCAACAATAAGGCCTGCCTTCTGGGCCTTAATTATTCCCGATTTGCGGGACTGGCGCATGGGAAGTTTTCTGGCCAGATCTATTACCGATGACACTCCTCTCTCTTTCAGTGTGCCGCCGCTGCGGAACAGGGCATAGAGATCCTCCTCGGCCGGGAGCGTGCTGTATATATAAGGAATAGGCTTGTACAACCATCTGTGTGCGCCCAGCTGACGTTTCATCCAGTCTATCGCGCAACTGAACACCTCAAGCGCATCGACCGCAATCATCTCCTTGGGAACAATCAGCCCACCGTAGGTAAGACCGCCGTGCGACTGAACCGTACCCTCTTCCTTACGCCAGTTGGCCGGCAGCATGGCCAGCAGTTTGCCGTGCTTGTAGAACATAAGCGAGCAGTCCGTAAAACGATCGCTGTGATAATCCATATAGCCGCGGTCAAAGAGGAACGTTCCGTTCTTGGAAGACTTGACAAAGGCATTCCACTCATCCTTATGCGATGCATCGTATCTTACTACGGAGAGCTGTTCGGTCAGATACTCGCTGTAGTCATTAATGTAGCCCGATGCGTTGTACGGATGCGATGCAAACACCACACAGACCGTACCCGGCTCAAAATCACGCAAATCGCACCATACTCCGGGCGGTATCAGTATGCCCTTCCTGGGAGAATCCATCCGCACTGTGATACGGTTGGCGCCGTCATCCACCATCATGTTGAAACCTCCGCTCACGGGTACAACCACCTCGGCCGATTCGCTGTGCGAATGACCGCCGCGTGTCTTGCCTTCGGGTACACCGTAAATCCAGAATACGCGCTCAATCTGGAAGGGTATATGATGGGCTCCTTCGGCGAATGACAGAGAACCCCGGTCATCGGCCGATTCCGGAAAATCTATAATTCTGCATCCGCGAGGGAGTTGTTCCATATTTGTCTCTTTCATATTAATCGTAAAGATAACGTAAAAACTGAACAGTTGTTGTTTTTTCAAAAATAATCGGCGCAAAACTTGCAGGACTCAAAACTGCGCATTACCTTTGTGCCCGCTTAAGGATTCCGAACTACGGTTCCCAGGGAAGTTTGGGTGAGTGGCTGAAACCAGCAGTTTGCTAAACTGCCGTACGGGTAACCGTACCGGGGGTTCGAATCCCCCAGCTTCCGCCTCCCTGAAGCAGACATATAATAACCGCATGGCGCTTTCATCTAACGGTTAGGATACAAGATTCTCAATCTTGGCATACGGGTTCGATTCCCGTAGGCGCTACACGAAAAGAGGCCCGATTTTTCGGACCTCTTTTCGTGTAGCGCCTACGGGAACCGAACCCGTATGGTTCGGGACCCCTCCTTTTAGTTTGCTCCGCAAACGCGCTCCCTATGGTCGCTTGGCGGCCTACCCGGCCGCTCTCGCTCGCATACTCGCTTCGCCCCAATACGCTTGCACCTGCGTGGTACTCTTTGACAAAATAGTACAAAAGGGGACAGTCCCCTTTTGTATCATTTTTTGCGGATGGCAAAGACGTAGATAAGCAGGACTATGTTCATCATCAGGGAGTAGAGAATGGCGGGAATAGCCATCTCGGCACTGCCAAAGATGAAGGGGCTGGTAGCGATGGCTATGGCCTGGGCGGCGTTCTGCATACCAACCTCAATCACTACGGTGCGGCGCTGCTGCGCGTTGTTTTTGACCAGGCGTGACAGCATCGATGAGCAGAAAATTGCCACCAGAATAAGTGCGGTGACGCATACGGTGATTATTCCCAGATTATCCAGGATGGTCCTGTGGTTCTGGATATAGAAGACGGTAATGAGCACCATCAGCAGCGGGAACGCCAGTTTTGACAACACCTTATCTATAGCGGCCGATGCCTTAGGCCATGCGTAATGGATGCCGATACCCAGCAGCACGGGCAGCAGCATAAGCAGCAGGTTCTGCTTGATCAGGTTGCCCACCGGCAGCGTAATACCGACGCTCTCTCCTATCATCTGCGTAGCCCAGCTCATGATGACCGGAATGGTAAACAGAGTTATAATGCTGCTGAGAGCGGTAAGCGTAACAGAGAGTGCCACATCGCCATTTGCCAGCTTGGAGAATACGTTCGATGAACTTCCCCCAGGGCAGCACGCAATCAGGATAAGTCCTATAAAAAACACCGGAGTGAGGTGGAACGCCCAAGCCAGACCAAGCGCAATAAGCGGGAGCAGGATAAGCTGTCCGAACAACGCCACGGCTATCGGCCAGGGATTCTTAAACACCTTACCAAAATCCTCAAACTTAAGTGTAAGACCCAAGTCAAACATCAGAAGTGTAAGAATAGGCAGAACAATCCAGATCGTATTCATCACAAAAAAAATATCAGTTAATCTATCTTTTCAATCAGACCCGCGAAGGTACTACAAATCTCCATTCACACCAAACCCACTCCCCCACCTTAGGGAGCCGTAACGCAGGTACAGCCATTTCTCTCCCTAAGGTGAGCTGAATAATGCGAAGTTTCCAGTTGCAGGAGCCGGGCATACGGGTTGGGGACCATCAGTGAAGCAGCGTTAAGCGAGAGCCCTGGAGGGTGGCGTTAAGAACGGCGCTTCGTTCAACGACGGTTAGGCCCCATAGGGGACTAAGACGGAGGCGTTCGACGTTTAGCCCCTGGAAGGAGCTCGAGTAGCTGCGGAACGTTGCGTCCCAAATCCGTATGTCCGGCGGTGCTTAAACATGTTTTACACCCCACCTTAGGGAGCCGTAACGCAGGTACAGCCATTTTTCTCCCTAAGGTCCACCCTAAATACGCCAGAACCTGCGTAACCCCCTGACCTTAGGGAGCCACAACGCACGTACAGCCATTTCTCTCCCTAAGGTCCACCCTATATACAATAATCCCCTCCACAACATTGTAGAGGGGATTATTTGCGTTAGCTGAAAGGATTCCTGGGAACAGAACGGCTTATTTAAAGCCGGTCTGAGCCCCCGTTTCGCGATAGCGAAACTAAAATAAGGTTGGGATTCCTGGAACAGAACGGCTTATTTAAAGCCGGTCTGAGCCCAAGGAATCCACTTCTGTACTTCCTTGTCTGCCAATGTCTCGTCAACATGCATGATAATGGTGTTGGCATCCTCCTTGCCCAGCAGGAACTTGTCAATGAACGCCTCAACCTCGGGGTACTGGCTCTGCGGAAGCTGGCAGTGACCATGCTTGCCCTGGATAGAGAATCCCATACGGTCCTCTATTCCGAACTTCTTCCATACCTCACGAGCCGCTACTGACGATACATAACCAGCCTCATCTGCCAACCACTCATAGTCCGTATTACCCAAAACCAGCAGTGCACGCGGGCAAACCAGTGCGCAAAGTTCATGGTGGTCATACGGAAGTTTTGATACGTTCTCATCCTTCCAATCCCACATGGACTCCTTAAACCAATGGTTATCAGTGTTACCAAGAGTCTCCACATGACCCAGAGTCTCTGATACACGCCATGCTGCAGCACCGCCACCACCGGGCTCCTGTGCTATGGTAAGAGCAATGCGCTCATCGAAAGCACCTGACCAGAGGGCCATCTTGCCTGCATATGAACAACCGGTTACGCCGATATGCTTCATATCAATCTTGCTTGCTGCACCTACAATCTCCAGACCGTCAATGATACGGCTTACGCCCCACGGCCACATTGAATAGGCTCCGTTTTCAACAAGCTCAGGATAAATCTTGTTGATGGGTTCGCTGCCACGTCTCTGCTGGTGTGCCATAACCTGACCCATGTTGAAGTTCATGGTGGCTATCTTGCGCTCCGTGAAGAAATTACGCGGCAGGCTTATACCTGACATTCCTATCATCAGAGGGAACGGTCCGTCACCCTCGGGATATGTTATCTTTGAGGTAATGGTCAGAGTCTCACCATTGCGGTGTACAATTACAGTGAGAGTGTTATCCTCAAGTTTAGCCTCGATATCCTTCTTGTCAACCATAGGCTTCTCTCCCACCTCGTAGTGATAGAGTTCACGGATAATCTCTGCACGGCGCTTTTCCCAATCCTTGAACTTCTTGACCTTTTTCTTGCCGTTTGCAAACTCAAACGGATTGGTAAGAGTTTCTGAAACTTTTGCCTCATCTACAGACGGGAATGCCGGTGCGGGATACTTGGAACCTGCCCACTCCTGATCATAGACCAAAGGAATTGATTTCTGTGCCATTGCAGGAATCACAGCCAGGACTGCGGCTGCAACAAAAAATGACTTGATTCTCTTCATAAAATAAGTATTTAGGTTAAATAATTTTCAGTTATATTCTGGTCCAAATATAACCTTTATCTTTAATATAATGACTCCTCTGGTTGGTTAAACCTTTCAAAAAACTAACAAATTCAGAAGTTCAGACTGATTTTTACAGGGAGATGGTCCGAAAAACCGCCCTGATAACGTCGCCCGTTATATGTCCGGAAAGGTTTGACTCCCCCGAAGGCATCATCGTCGGTCAACAGGAACGGCAGGTTCATGATATAGGCTCCCGACAGTTCTGTGCAGCCAAGACCGTTCAGGAATGAAGCAGACAGCACAAACTGGTCATACTTGTCCCACAAGCCTTCATATTTGTAACTGCCGTCCGTCAGCGGATCCATCACAGTAACCATCTCCCGGTCATCCAGACCAGCCCCCGACAGATAACCGTGCGCCTTGAGACCTTCACGCAGAGATTTTGCATCGGGTCCGTCATTAAGGTCTCCCATAACTATCACATACGGCTTGCGGCGTACGCCGAAGATACTGTCCACCGATTTCCTAACGGTCCTGGCGGCACACATGCGCAGCCTGTCGGTCTCTTCAGTACCGCCGTATCTGCTCGGCCAGTGACAAACGTAAATATCCAGCGTATCATGATTCTCAAGCACTCCGGTCACATGGAGTACATCTCGTGTGGCACCGCCCCCGTACGGACGCAGGTTCACCCCGAGAGACTCATGTTCCAGAAGCCTGAAGAAACTGCGACGGTAAAGCAGAGCCACATCAATACCTCTCCGGTCAGGCGAGTCAGTCATCAAGAAACGGTATCCCGCCTTCCGCAAGGCTGAACGCATAGTAAGGTCCGTAAGCACGGTTTCGTTTTCAACTTCCGATAACCCCACAATTGCCGGAGCCTGATCCTCATCGGCAGCCACGATGACCTTTGATAAGGCATCCAGTTTATCCAGATATCGGGAACGGGTCCAACGGTAATCGCCGTCAGGGGTATATGCATCATCATCCTTAAGGGGATCATCCTGAGTATCGAACAGATTCTCGGTATTACAGAACATGACGGTCATGCTCTGCTGTGAACTGGAATCAATCGGAAAGAGTGTGCAAATTGTAAGGAAAAGGACTAAACGGTTCATTATCTGTTTTTATTATTCGGGAGACCGGTATTGGTAACAACCCGCATCGGCCCCCGTTACCGGACGGGGCACTCCGGCCAGATCGACCGGCCAGTCTACGGATATTGAATCTGCTATACCACGGGCAAGTGACAGTGAATCAAGAGAGAATACCGAACGGTAACCCACTATGCTGCGGTCAGTGAAATTGGATGATCCGTATCTCCGGTTCCGGGTATTCTCAAATACCACATTGCTGAACCTCACATCGGATGTGTCACTTGACATAAGCAATGAGCGGGTCACGCTGAACGGTGCGCTTTCCCTGACTGAATCGGCCACATCAACTACGAATTCAGTTGCACGGCGACCGGTAATAATGCAATTGCGGAACGATGCACCCTGGAGCGGGACCGCATAATGGCCGCGTCTGTCAGTCAGCAGGACCGCCTGATCGGCAACGTTCCATACTGACAATGCGGCTATCGTGCAGAAAGTGAATTCAGATACGCCTCCTGCTATATCCAGACAGGACATACCGCCATTGGTTATCTGCGAGTTGGCCACCTCTATCCTGCAACCGGTCGCCTCTATGCAGCTGCCCTTAACGTTATGTATGATAGAGGAGTTGATCTTTATCTTGGTCTGGTCACACCCGGAACTGTCAGCTTTGATTCCCCAATATCCTCCGTGGATATCACAGTATGTCAACTCATTTCCGAAACTGGCGCTTCGGAGTCTCACACCTTCCCACTGGCTGTTGAGAAGGTCATAAGGCAAGCCGGGTAGCATCATGTCCAGCCGGTCTCCACGCATCACGACCATACTGTCTGCCGTTCCTCTTGCAATCAGGCGGCCCACAACATCCAGTCCGGCTCCTCCGTGAAAGAACAGTCTGGTACCGGGTTCAAGAGTAAGCGTCACTCCATCAGATACCACCAGGCTGTCATATATCAGATAAGGTTTTCCCGGCTTAAATACAGTATCGGAGACAAGCCTTCTGCCTTTTAGCGGAACCGTATTCTGGCCATGCGCCATCAGCCTTACACACTGCACTACCCCACTCTCCAGGACAAAACTCACCGAGTCAGATATCAGAAAGGGATCGATATCACCGGTAGCCGGGATATTCACTGTAACATAACAGAACAGGCTGTCTCGTGCATGTACCTCCAGCCCGGAAATCACTGAACCGCCCTCTCCGTCCAGATTCATACGGAACGGGCTTGCTGCACCGCCTCCCATGAACGCATCAAACCTGAGTCCTACATCATTGCCGTTGTATATCTTAAAAGCCGCAGTGGCCGATGCCACGCCGGTCAGCACAGTGTCAAACCGCACGGTATCTACCGAGAAGCCAAGAACATAACCGGAGTCTTTACTGAAACTCCAGTCATCCTTGCATGACCACATGGCAGGCAGTATCAACAACAAAAACAGTAATCTGAAGCGTTTCATTCTGCGTTTCACTTCTATTTGGTGCGCTAAGTTAAAACGTAAATCGCAAAAAAAATGTACTTTCGCAAACAAATGCAAGGCAGATTACTCAAATTTCTGAAGGACTGGATGCTGGTTATCGGCATGATATCTGGTGCGGGGGTTTATCTCATCTACACTAAGCTTCCCCATATCCATACTGCAGGACCTGTCCTGGAATCCATATGCCGCCATGCTCAACCTATACTGCTGTTCCTTATGCTCTTCATCAGTTTCAGCCGTATAGAACCCCGCCAGCTTGTATTCAAACGCTGGCATATCCGTAACCTGCTTATCCAGATGCTTGCATTCATTGCCATCAGTGCCATCGTCATCTGGGCCATGCACAGCAACACCGTCAGTGCAGCTTGGGTTATACGGCACAGGATCTTTTTTGAATCGGCAATGCTCTGCATGATCTGCCCCACGGCCACAGCATGCGCTGTCGTTACAGGCAAACTGGGTGGAGACATGTCCCAGGTGGTAATGTACACCATCATCATAAACCTTGCAGTATCTGTCGCTGTTCCACTCACGGTACCACTGCTCTATCCTCAGGCGGGCATAAGTTTCAGTTCCGCGTTCTGCAGGATACTTGCCAAGGTCTTTCCACTGCTGATACTGCCATGCCTCACCGCCTGGGCAGTACGCTGGCTGATGCCCGCATTCCACGATTGGGTCTCATCCAAAATGAATCTCAGTTTCTACCTGTGGGCAGTATCTCTCACCATCGCCATACTCATGAGTACCAGAGCCATATACCACAGCGGATGCAGTCTGCTTACGCTGGCTGGTGTGGCACTGGTCTCCATGCTCTGCTGTATATTCCAGTTTGCCGCCGGACGTTTAACCGGCAACAGTGACGGCAGCCGTATAGAGGCCAGTCAGTCACTCGGCCAGAAGAACACCGTATTCGGCATCTGGATGGGATACACGTTCTGGAACCCTCTGGTATCGGTAGCCGGCGGTTTCTATACAATCTGGCACAACATACACAACACCCGTCAACTCTATAAATGGAAAGCAGACTGATTGAGACAGTAAGACAATACATTCTTAAGCACCGTCTTCTGACAGACGGAGCCAGGGTTGTCGCAGGTGTGAGCGGCGGAGCTGACAGCACTGCGCTACTCCTTATACTGCAACAGTTAGGTTACAGTGTCCATGCCGTCCACTGTAATTTCCATCTCCGGGGAGAAGAGAGTGAGCGTGACCAACAGTTTGTCACAGATCTATGCCGGCAACATGATGTTGAACTTTCTGTATGTAACTATGACACCAGGGGATTTGCTTCAGCCCATGGCGTCTCAATAGAGATGGCAGCCCGTCAACTACGTTATGCCGATTTTGAACGCATCAGGAAAGAATGCGGCGCGGAAGCCGTATGCATAGCCCATCATCGTGATGATTCGGTTGAGACACTCCTGCTCAACCTGATCCGTGGCACAGGTCTGCGCGGCCTGACCGGCATCAAGCCCAAAAACGGCCATATCATCCGCCCTCTTCTATGTCTCTCAAGGCAGGATATAGAGGATTGGCTCAATCAGACAAGACAGCCGTTCGTGACAGACAGCACCAACCTGGAGACTGATTTCACCCGCAACAGGATACGTCTGGAACTGTTGCCGATGATGCGCACCATAAATCCCGGAGCCGATGTCTCCATTGCCGATACCATTCAGCACCTGCAGCAGGCATATCCTTTCTATACCCAGGCTGTAGAGCGGGCCATCGATAATGTGGTAAGCCATGACTCAGACATCATCACCATCGATATCGGCAGGCTAAGGCAGGCTCCTTCGGTAAGCGGGCTCCTGTTTGAGATACTCTCCCCCTTGGGATTCAATGACTCACAGATAACATCGGTAGCCACATCTCTGGACTCCCGGCCGGGCACCACATTCCTCTCGGCCACTCATCGGATAACAAAAGAGCGTGACTGTCTTACGGTGTCACCTGTAAGCCGTTCCGTTTTCAAGCCCGTAATCCTGAGTGTGGAACCGGGTTCAGCCATAACTCTGCCTGATGGCAAGACGCTTTCCGTAACCACCGCCGTTGCAGGAACCGCCATATCCAAAGACCCCCATACGGCCACTTTCGATGCCGCACTCGTAAAAGGGCCGCTGGAGATAAGGCCATGGCAGGACGGAGACTCATTCATACCCTTCGGCATGAAAGGACGGAAACTGGTCAGCGATTACCTCACTGACTGCAAAATCCCTCATGCCGAGCGCCGTCAGCAGCTTGTAGTCACATCGGGCAGGGAGATTATCTGGATACTGGGCCGACGTACTGACAACCGCTACCGTGTAACCAAGTCAACAACAAGAAAACTGATAATAACCCTTTCATGAACCTTTACCTCAAGACAACAACAGCCCTGCTTGCCCTACTGTTTCTGGTCGGCTGTCAGAAAGATGATTCCGACGACACTCCCGACCCGGAGGCAAAAAAGTCGGAATGGTATCAGATAGTGAGTTTTGACACCCTGACCAGTTCACAGGTAATACAAGGATTCGCAGGCTTCGGCGCAGATATAGGACAGGACTTGGTTCGTGTGTCATTTCTGTATCACTCTCCATATGATACCGCCACTCTTACCCTCTCCGGCTGTGTATGCTGGCCTGTAGGTTTAAAGGAATGTTCCAAGATATGGCTCGAGAACCATTTCACCACAATCAGATGGGACCAATGTCCATCACAAATGGGTCAGCCCGGTATGGTAATCTCAATAATACAGAATACCATTTATATCGGCGCGGATTATCAGGGATTGGGATTGTCAAGAGACCTGCCACAGCCGTACTTCAACACGGTCCTGACCGCAGACCAGAGCATTGACTGCTTCAGGGCTGCCCTCTCCCTGCTTAATGAATGGGGGCCAAACATACCGGACGATTACTCTACATATTGCATAGGTTACTCACTTGGAGGCGCAGTAACACTTGGAATTGCCCGCCGTGCGGAACTTGACCCGGAGGTCAAGCGTCTGCTGAACCTCAAAAAGAGCTATTGCGGTGACGGCCCTTACAATATGGAGACAATGATAGATTTCTTCTTTTCAGATACCAGCAAACCGTTGGAATATCCGATATCGCTTCCCTGTGCCATAAGGACAGCGCTATATGCCAGCCCGTTACTGAATTCATCGTACACGGAATCCGATTTCTTCTCGGATGCATTCATGGACAGCGGATTGCTTGAGCTTCTTGATACAAAGGAGTATGATACCGACCAAATGAATGAGATACTCAACAATTCCGGTTTCAATACCACAGGCAGTATACTGAGTAAGGAGGTCCTTAATCCGGATTCACAGATAGCCAGACAATTCTATCACGAGTTGAAACTTGTGGACCTCACTTCGGGCTGGAGTCCCACCACACCGATCTGGTTATTCCACGCCAAGAAAGACGATACCGTACCTGTGGCGTGCCTTGAAAAACTGTTGGATAACATGGAAGGAAATCCCAACATATCATACTACATCAAGCCATCCGGCAATCACCATGAGAGCGGTACTGACTTCTACACGTCTGTCCTGCTGGGGGTTAGACTATAAAAGAAGGGGGCGGTTGAAACCGTCCCCTTCTTATTTTATTATCAGCCTGACAATCACTTCCTGGCTGCAAGAGCCTGAGCTACGTCAACGGCGCAGGCTACTGAGCAACCTACCATCGGGTTGTTACCGATGCCCAGGAAACCCATCATCTCAACGTGTGCGGGAACTGATGATGAACCTGCAAACTGAGCGTCAGAGTGCATTCTGCCCATGGTGTCGGTCATACCGTAAGATGCGGGACCTGCGGCCATGTTATCGGGATGCAGGGTACGGCCTGTACCACCACCTGATGCTACTGAGAAATAAGGCTTGCCGGCCAGTACACGCTCCTTCTTGTAAGTACCTGCAACGGGGTGCTGGAAACGTGTGGGGTTGGTTGAGTTACCAGTGATAGATACGTCAACGCCCTCCTTCCACATGATGGCTACGCCCTCACGGACATCGTCGGCACCGTAGCACTTAACCTTGGCACGGGGACCGTCGCTGTAAGGAATGGTCTTAACCACCTTGAGCTTACCGGTATAGTAGTCAAACTTGGTCTGAACGTATGTGAAACCGTTTATGCGGCTTATGATCTGTGCGGCATCCTTGCCCAGACCGTTCAGGATAACGCGCAGGGGCTGCTTACGAACCTTATCGGCCTTGGCGGCAATCTTGATGGCACCCTCGGCGGCAGCGAAACTCTCGTGACCGGCCAGGAATGCAAAGCACTGTGTCTTCTCTGAGAGCAGACGGGCAGCCAGGTTACCGTGACCCAGACCAACCTTACGGTCATCGGCTACAGAACCGGGAATGCAGAAGCTCTGAAGGCCGATACCGATGTTCTCGGCAGCCTTGACAGCGCTCTTGTCACCGGTCTTCTCACCCTCCTTGAGAGCGATGGCGCAACCTACCACGTAAGCCCACTTGGCGTTCTCGAAGCAGATAGGCTGAGTCTCCTCACAAGCCTTGTAAGGATCTATACCGTAGCTGTCACAAATCTTGTTAGCCTCTTCAATTGAGGAGATTCCATGCTCGTTAAGAGCAGCGAGGATCTGCTTCATGCGGCGATCCTGTGATTCGAACTTTACTTCTCTGATCATAGTAGTATCTCCTTATTCTTTACGGGGGTCAATAAACTTAACTGCACCGGCCTCCTTGCTGAAGCGTCCGTAGGTTGAAGTAACCTTCTTGAGAGCCTCGTTGGCATCGGTACCCTTCTTGATCTCATCCATGAGCTTACCGAAGTTGATGAACTCATAACCGCAAACCTGATCGTCCTTGTCCAGAGCGATGCGGTTTACATAACCCTCGGCCATCTCAAGGTAGCGGACACCCTTGGCCTTGGTGCCGTACATGGTACCTACCTGGCTGCGCAGACCCTTACCAAGGTCTTCCAGACCGGCACCTACAATCAGACCACCCTCTGAGAAAGCGCTCTGTGAACGGCCGTAAACGATCTGCAGGAACAGCTCGCGCATGGCGGTGTTGATAGCGTCACATACCAGGTCAGTGTTGAGAGCCTCCAGAAGAGTCTTGCCCTGCAGGATCTCGGCAGCCATAGCGGCTGAGTGAGTCATACCTGAGCAACCGATAGTCTCAACGAGAGCCTCCTCGATGATACCGTTCTTGATGTTCAGAGACAGTTTGCATGCACCCTGCTGGGGAGCGCACCAACCAATACCGTGGGTATAGCCCGAGATATCCTTGATATCCTTGGCCTTGATCCACTTACCCTCTTCCGGGATGGGAGCGGGACCGTGCTGAGGACCTTTCTGGACCACGCACATGTTTTCAACTTCTTTTGAGTAAATCATAAATGGAATATGGTTTTTTAAAAACTGATATCGTAATCAGCCGCGAAGTTACTAAAATCACATCAATTTATTATCTTTGCCACGTAAAAAACAGATAAGCTATGAAAAGAAATATAACACTGATTGCTGTCGCAGCATTCGTAGTATCCGTTATCGTTCTCTCATGCGAGCGCCTGGAACCTCCCACATACACCGAGACTTTTCACCGTATCGCAACAGTCCAGTACAAAGACGGAAAGGCATCCCTTCTTATCGACTGTACTGATGAGAATTACCTCTTCACAAATTTTGCAACGGCAAGCGATATGGAATCTTTCAATGTCGCCGCCGGTGACCGCGTCATAGCCAAGATGACAATGACAGCCGTATCCAACCTGACCAACAACAAGTTGAAACTGGAAGCATTATATCCGTTTCAGATAAACCGTATCGCAGAGACGCGTCCTTCGGACTCACTCAATTTCAGATTTATATTTGAGTCACTCAACATGGGCTCCATAATTTATCCTGACATCTGGGCCCAGGGACATATCATCAACATCGCCCCCACCTACATCATGTCTTCGCAGGACAGGGATGCCTCTTTCCAACTTTATCCCCAAGAGGTAAGAAACGACACCCTGGTTATGCAACTGTATGCGGACATCCCTGATACCATTTCCGAATGGCTGTCGGCCCAGTCACTGCTCTGCTATGACATATCCAGCATGAGGGATAAGGTGTCCGATTCCACGGAATATCACTTCAGAGACAGTCTGCTGACCGCTCTTGCACTCACCAAGAAGGAGTCCATCTGCGTAAAGATAATGTCTGCCGAATATCTCCGTGAAAAATGGGCGACAAAAGAAGGTGGTGTCAAGGAGGTCCAGTATATGGCTGTCCCAAGACCTTCAGTAACCATTTCCATTCCTTTTGATTTCTGATGGCCAAGCGTACAGCCTCCAAGAGCGTAAACATAAAGAACAAGCGAGCAACTTTTGATTACGAGCTGCTCGACACCTGGACAGCCGGCATAGTGCTCACCGGAACGGAGATAAAATCCATCCGCGACTCAAAGGCCAGCCTGGCCGACAGCTACTGCACATTCATAAACGGAGAACTCTGGGTCAAGGGCATGCATATAGCCCAGTACGCATTCGGCTCCTACAACAATCATGAGGCCAAGCGTGACCGCAAGCTCCTGCTCACCAAAAAGGAACTCCGCAAACTTGCCGCCGACAGCAAGAACCCCGGTTTCACCATAGTCCCCACCCGCCTGTTCATAGGCGACAAAGGTCTTGCCAAACTCGTCATCGCCCTGGCCAAAGGTAAGCACGAGTATGACAAACGCCAGAGTATTAAGGAAAATGAGGATAAGCGGGAAATAGCCCGCGCTTTCACCGTTTTGCGGTAAGCATCACGGCGTGAACAGCCTGGAGCCAGCCCTGACGGTTGCGGATGCGCTCCTCGGGTTTCATCTCCGGCAGGCATATCTCACTGATTTTGCGCAGTTCCTTTATCTCCTGCACTGATGTGTAGATACCGCAGGCACAGCAGTTCAGTATAGCCGAGCCCAATCCCGAAGCCTCTTCCAATCCAAGCCGCTTGACAGGGAATCCCAGAATATCCGCCTGAAACTGCATCAGAAAATCATTCTTGGCTGACTCGCCGTCTATGCAGAGTTCACGAAGCGGTGTGGTCAGGTCACGCATTGCCAGTTCTACCACATCGGCCACCTGATATGCTATGGATTCAAGTGCAGCCCTCACCACATGGGCACGGGTGGCCTGCATGGTCAGCCCTGTTATCATAGCCTTGGCTTCGGGCACCCACCACGGAGATCCCAGACCGTTGAATGCCGGCACAAAATAGACTCCGCCGTTATCCGGAACACTCTGTGCCAGAGTCTGGGTATCTTCGGTCGAATCTACCAGACGCAGATTGTCGGTAATCCAGTCCAGGACCGCTCCCGAAGAATGCACATGTCCTTCCAGCACATAATAGTTATGGTCAAAAAGAGAGAAACCCACAGAGCAGACCATCCCGTTAGGTGCCGGAACCGGGCTCTCGCCAATGTTGAACATCACCGACGACCCCGTGCCGTATGTGGTCTTGCCCTCACCGGGTTCAAAGCAAAGCTGGCCCACCAGAGCTCCGTGTGAATTGCCTAGCACGCCTGCAATACGGACCGGACGCGGCATCAGCCCCTCTATATCGGTCTCACCGAATACGCTGTCCGACGGTTTCACTTCGGGCAACATGGCAGACGGGATGGTGAACAACCTCAATATATCGGGATCCCACTCCAGAGTATTTATGTTGAACAGAAGCGTACGGGATGCGTTTGAGTAGTCAGTGGCATGAACCTTTCCGCCTGTCAGTTTCCAGATCAGCCATGTGTCTATGGTGCCCAACAGGATATCGCCCCTTTCGGCACGCTCCTTCACACTCTGTATGTTATCAAGGATCCATTTGACGCCGCTGGCTGAGAAATAGGTATCGGGAATAAGGCCTGTACGCTCCCTGATGGTGGTTTCATAACCCTTGTCAATGAGTTCCTGACAGAAGGCTGCTCCGCGGCGGCACTGCCACATGATTGCGGGATAGACGGGCTTACCTGTCCTCTTATCCCAAACCACGACAGTCTCACGCTGGTTAACTATTGATACCGAGTAAGTTGCATCACTTTCTTCAGGCAAATCCAACTGCTTTATCGCAGCGACCGTATTGGCGTATATCTCCTCGGGATCAGCCTCCACCCAATCCTGGCGGGGGTGATTGATCTTATGGGGAATTATCTTATGGTCCAAAAGATTAAGTTTCTGGTCAAAAAGAAGCGCTTTCGATGATGATGTGCGCTGGTCTATCGTTATAATATATCTCATTCCTTATTGTTTTCTGCTAATTTCTCAAATGCCCGGAACATCAGATCCCGGCTTTTGTATTCATTATACTTTCTGGTTACCTTTCTTACATAGTTCAACGTCTCGGTTGCATCGAAAGAGCCGTACTGGCATACGCTGTCATTATAAACCTCCGGGTCTGACAATGATGACAGGACAGGCGACAGACTGCTCCAGCTATAGCGGTTGATACCATTCTTACGGGCAATCCGCATGGCATCAAAGATATGGTTTGATCCACCGTTGTAACTACCTAATATGTAATTTATTCTCTCCTTCTCATTGATAAAGCTGAATAACTTGCCCAGGTCATTCATATAGCGGACTGCAACCCTTATATCCAGTTCCACATTCTGGGCCATTGTGTCAGACACGCCCATCTTGGCCAGAGTATGTCTGTATGTGGCAGGCATAATCTGCATCAGCCCCTGGGCGCCTCTGTAAGATTGTGCTGACGTATCGAACTTAGACTCCACGTATGCAATGGCTGCCAGCATCTTCCAGTCACAAATGCTGTCGGCGTAGAGACGGAACAATGAATCGAACGGAGAGATATAAAGATACTGCTCTTCTGGTGGAGCTACCGCCACATCATCCTCCCCGACAGTTTCAGACTGATCTGTGCATCGGGACCTGGTGAGGAAAAGAGTCAATATCAGGGCCGCTGTCAGGAGCAATACAAACAATTTTTTCCTGCTCATCTCCGGCCCGTTGTACTTGGTTTCTTCCATTAATACCGGAATTCGGATTTCGGCTGCAAAGATACACCTTTTTTATTAGCCCTCCAAATCGACGCAAAGGGGTCGTTTCGTTTTGCGTCACTTGACGCATTGTTAAACGACCCCTTTGCGTCATTTTTGCTTCATTTTGAAAAAAATTTGCATATACGGAATAATGGATGTATTTTTGCGGTCAGAATGAAACAGATAGGCACATATCACCATCATCATACCTGCAGATCCTGATCGGTAGGCTATAAATGGTGTATAAATATACAAGAGGCTTGCCGGTTGACGGTGAGCCTCTTTTTAATTACAAGAATTAAAACACTTTATTATATGTTACGAATAGCAGTACAGTCAAAAGGTCGTTTGTACGACGAGACAATGGAGTTGCTCCAGGAGTCAGGAATCAGCCTGGGTGTATCCAAGCGCACACTTCTGGTCCAGGCCGGGAACTTCCCGGTCGAGGTCCTGTTCCTGCGTGACGATGACATCCCCCAGTCTGTAGCCGGAGGCGTAGCCGATGTAGGCATCGTAGGTGAGAACGAGTTTGTGGAGCGTCAGGAGAAAGCCGATGTAATCAAACGTCTGGGATTCAGCCGCTGCCGTCTCTCTCTGGCCATTCCCAAGGCCATTGATTATAAAGGTCTTGAGTGGTTCAACGGCAAGAAGATAGCCACCTCCTACCCGGGCATCCTAAAAAAATTCCTCAAAGAGAAAGGCATAAAGGCCGATGCCCACGTAATAACCGGCTCCGTTGAGATTGCTCCCGGCATAGGTTTGGCCGATGCCATATTCGACATAGTAAGCTCCGGCTCAACACTGGTAAGCAACAACCTGCGCGAGGTTGAGGTTGTAATGCAGTCCGAGGCCCTGCTCATCGGTAACCCCAACATGGATGCCGATAAGAAAGCCATCCTTGAGGAGCTGCTGTTCCGCTTTGACGCAGTAAAGGCCGCCCAGGGCAAGAAATACATAATGATGAACGTCCCTGATGACCGCATGAACGAGGTCCTGGCCGAACTTCCCGGCATCAAGAGCCCCACAGTAATGCCCCTGGCAACCAAGGGCTGGAGCTCAGTCCACACCGTACTTGACGAGAAACGTTTCTGGGAGATAATAGGCCGCCTGAAAGCCGCCGGTGCCGAAGGCATCCTTGTCCTCCCCATTGAAAAAATGATACTTTAACAGCGCTCCGCGCTGGCTGTTGGCAATTGGCTATTAGCTATTAGCTATTAGCTCAATACGATTAGAGCGGGCCTCTGGCCCGAACGCCAACAGCCAACAGCTAACAGCCAATAGCTGACCGCCAGGCGGTCATTCTAATAAATATGAAAATAGTAAAGAATCCCAATAAAGCAGAGTGGAAGGACCTCCTTTCCCGTCCCGCCCTAACCGTGGAGGGTCTCTACGAGCGTGTCCAGGCTGTGCTTGATACTGTCCGTAAAGGCGGTGACCAGGCACTTAAGGACTATGAGCTCCAGTTTGACAAGGTCCAGCTGGACTCACTTGCAGTAAGCCAGACCGAGCTTGATGAGGCTGCCTCATTGGTTCCGGCCGATTTACGCGATGCCATTGACCGCGCCGCACAGAACATCCGCAAGTTCCACGAGTCCCAGCTGCCGCAGCTGAGCAAGGTTGAGACCACCCCCGGTGTAACCTGCTGGCAGAAGGCAGTGCCCATCACCAAGGTAGGTCTGTACATTCCCGGCGGCACAGCACCACTGTTCTCGACAGTCCTGATGCTGGCCATCCCCGCCCGCACCGCAGGCTGCACCGAGATAGTTCTCTGCACCCCTCCCGGACGTGACGGAAAGGTCAACCCCGCAATACTCTACGCCGCACAGGTGGCAGGAGTGAACCGGTTCTTCAAACTGGGCGGCTCTCAGGCCATCGCCGCAATGGCGTACGGCACCGAGAGCGTACCCAAGGTATCCAAGATATTCGGCCCCGGTAACCCCTACGTTACCGCAGCCAAGCAGATAGTATCACTCAAGGACGTGGCAATTGATATGCCCGCCGGCCCGTCGGAGGTTGAGGTAATAGCCGATGCCGATGCCAACCCCGCATTCGTAGCCGCCGATCTGCTGTCACAGGCCGAGCACGGACGCGACAGTCAGGTGATACTGCTCACCACATCGGCCGAACTTATTGATAAGGTGCAGGCCGAGGTTGACCGCCAGGTAGCCCTGCTGCCCCGAAATGAGATTGCAGAGGCATCACTGTGCAACAGCCGCATGATTCTGCTCCGCAATGACGATGAGATCATAGAGATGACCAACGAGTACGCCCCCGAGCACCTTATAATCCAGACTCAGAACGCATCTGAACTTGCTGAGCGCATAGTCAACGCAGGTTCAGTGTTCATCGGCCCATGGTCACCCGAGAGTGCGGGCGATTATGCATCGGGCACCAACCACACCCTGCCCACCAGCGGATACGCCAAGGCATACTCGGGCGTGAATATAGACAGTTTTATGCGCAAGATAACCTTCCAGCAGCTAACCCGTGAAGGTCTGGCCTCACTTGGCCCTGTTATTGAGACAATGGCTGCCGGTGAAAGCCTGGATGCCCACAAAAATGCAGTAACCATCCGCATTAAGGAATAAGATAACGTTGGCGTTGGCATTGGCGTTGGCCAAAAGCCACGCACCTCATGGAAGCCAAAGCCAACGCCAAAGCCAAAGTAAAAAAAATGAAACCGTTACAAGAACTTGTAAGACCCAATATCTGGAGCCTGAGCCCGTACACATCGGCCCGCGATGAGTACAAAGGCCATGAGGCCAAGGTGTTCCTGGACGCCAATGAGAACCCATACAACGACCCGGTAAACCGCTACCCCGACCCGTTGCAGCGTGACCTCAAGGCCCGCATCTGCGCCATCAAGGGCGTACCTGAAGACACTATCTTCTTTGGCAACGGCAGCGACGAGGCCATCGACCTTATGTTCCGCATATTCTGCCGTCCGGGAGTGGACAATGCCGTGGCAATAGAGCCCACATACGGAATGTACGGAGTCTGCGCCGATATCAACGACGTGGAGTACCGCCGCGTGCTGCTGAACGACAACTTCCAGCCCAGCGCCGACAAGCTCCTGGCCGCCATTGACAGCAACACCAAGCTGGTGTTCTTCTGCTCACCCAACAATCCCAGCGGCAACAACATAGACCGTGGGGTGATTGACAAGGTACTGGACTCATTTGACGGAATCGTGATTGTGGACGAGGCCTACATAGATTTTGCTGGCGTGCCTTCATATCTGCAGCAACTTTCCGAGCGTCCCAATCTTGTGGTCCTCCAGACCTTCTCCAAGGCATGGGGCATGGCCGGAATCCGCTTAGGAATGGCGTTTGCACAGCCGGAAATCATCGGCATCATGAACAAGGTCAAGTACCCCTACAACATCAACCTGCTCACACAGCAGCGCGCCATGGAGGAGGTCATGCAGCACGCACGTGTAAAGGGATGGGTTGAGTCAATCCTCAAGGAGCGCGCCCGCCTGATGAAGGAGTTTGCAGCACTTGACTGCTGCATCAAGGTATATCCGTCCGATGCCAACTTCTTCCTGGCCCGCGTAAAGGATGCCGCCGCCACCTACAACTACCTGGTTGGGCAGGGCATCATTGTCCGTAACCGCAGTAAGGTAGCCCTGTGCGGCAACAGCCTACGCGTAACCATCGGCACAGTCCCTGAGAACAACGCATTGCTTGATGCATTAAAAAAATACAGATAACCTGGCCAAAGCCAATAGCTAACAGCCAATAGCCAAAGTAAAAAAATGAAAAGGGTGTTATTCATAGACCGCGACGGCACCATAATAGTAGAGCCGTCCGACGAGCAGCTTGACAGCTTTGACAAACTGCAGTTTGTACCCGGAGTATTCCGCAGCCTCACGTTCCTGCGCCAGCACACTGACTTTGAGTTCGTTATGGCAAGCAACCAGGACGGACTGGGCACGTCATCGTACCCAGAGGCAGACTTCTGGCCCACCCACAACTTCATCCTCAACACTCTAAAGGGTGAAGGCGTGGAGTTCAACGACATCCTCATAGACCGCCACTTCCCGCAGGACAACGCCCCCACCCGCAAACCCGGCACCGGCATGTTCGGAAAGTATATGACCGATGAGTACGACCTGGCTGCCAGCTACGTGATAGGCGACCGCGCCACCGACGTGGAGCTGGCCCGCAACCTGGGCTGCCGCGCCATCCTGCTGCAGGACAGTGCCGATGGTTTATCGGACGATTTGAAATCTGTCTGCTCCTTTGCCAGCCGCGACTGGTGGAAGATTGCCGAATTCGTGTTTGCAGGCGAGCGCCGTGCATCGGCCCACAGAGCAACAAAAGAGACTGATATACTGGTTGAACTCAACATAGACGGAACCGGCCAGTGCGATATCAGCACCGGCCTGGGATTCTTTGACCACATGCTGGAGCAGATTGGCCGTCACGGAGGCATGGACCTGACCATAAAGGTTAAGGGAGACCTCTACGTTGATGAGCACCACACCATCGAGGATACCGGAATCGTGCTGGGCGAGTGTATCCGCAAGGCATTAGGCGATAAGCGAGGCATAGAGCGCTACGGCTACGCCCTGCCTATGGACGACTGCATGGCTCAGGTGGTTCTGGATTTCGGAGGCCGCAGCTGGCTGGTCTGGGACGCCCAGTTTAAGCGTGAAAAGATAGGCGAGATGCCCACTGAGATGTTCCTGCACTTCTTCAAGTCCCTGAGCGACGCCGCCGCAATGAACCTTAACATCCAGGCCCAGGGCGACAACGAGCACCACAAGATAGAGGCCATCTTCAAAGCCTTTGCCCGCGCCCTCAAGCAGGCAGTGCGCCGCGACATCTGGAATTATAGTCTCCCTTCTTCCAAGGGAGTCCTATAGTCCCTATTCATTCTTTTATTTTGTTCCGCAAAAGCGCTTCGCTTAGCTCCCTACGGTCACGTCCTTCGGACTCCTAAAAGGAAACTGCCTGGGCACTTTGACAAGTTGCGGTCATACCTTTGCGCTTTCGGGCGTATTGAGTATTTTTGCGTATAAATTATATCCTCATTGATATGAAAAGAACTATCCCCGCCATTATGGCCATTTGTATCCTGACACTTTCAGGTTGCAGCAAAGAAGAGAAAGAGCAAGTGCCTACGCAAATAAAATCCTATACTAAGGAACTGGTGCAGAGAGATGTAGTCTCGGTTAGGAATCAGATTGTTCCCACATTTGATTCCAACGGACGTCTGTCATCAATATCAACAGACAGTTATCTGCTTTCAGATGAAGGCACAGTGAAATCATCCTCAAAAAGCACAACCACCTATGTTTATGATGAATCGGCCCATACGGCAGTTGAAACAGACATCATGGAAGGAGAACTTGCCTCAATTGTTGACGAGCCCATGGTAACTGAACTCACCTTTGACAACAGCTGGAAACTTACATCAACATATTTCAGTATGCTGGAATCCGCATATACCTTTGGGTATGACGGGGACCGGATGACGCAATATACAAGCCGCGGCCTTAGCCATGAAGTTCCCTATGACATCACGTGGAAAAACGGAGACATAGTGAGCATTGCTGATGAGTCAGAAACAATAACCATCACTTATCTGCCGGATGGAAACCCCTTCAAGAAAGGTATAGACCCCACTCTTGATAACCTTCTGCCCAACTACTACACATATAGAATGACCGGCATCAACTGCACCCACCTTCCCCATACATACACCGTCACTTCCGGGAATGTCAAAACATACAAATATGAGTATAAGAAGGATGCCAACGGCCGCATCACGGAAATCATCAGGACAGCAGAGGGCGATACCAGCTATCACGTCATAAAAATCAGCTACTGATATTATTGTATGTGAGTAGAGCCGTATTATCTGAAAGCCTTACCGTCCTCCTTTGCGCCGATTGCAATCACGACAAAGCATTTGGCAGTTCTCCGCGGTTGTTTTACCGCCTTCGTGCCAGGGGGTGATATGATCGGCCTCCATATAAGCCAAGTCAAAATGATTACCACACTCGGGGCAAATACCCATCTGATACTCGTAAGCCGATAGTTTCTGGGCATCGGTAAATGCGCGTATTGAAAGATACTTTTCCTTTCCGGTCAGTATGTACGGATAGATTCCCGTCTTCTTTGTCACATCATCATCCAGTATCAATCTTTTTACTTCCGATTCTATCTTAGCAGCATCAAAAACCGTATCCTTATATTGTTTGTAAAGAGGTCCCCAATCCACACCTTTCATAATCTTCTTACGCTCTTTTGTCGGCTTAAAAGATGTCTCTATCCAAGTAATAACCGACTGGAAGTACTGCCAAAGCTGAGCAGCATTAGGATCATTCTGGTGTTTAGCCATATACGGCTCAATATTTCCGTCCGATATCCACGAAATGGCAGTTTCAAGATATTCTTGTCTGATGGCCGAACCATTGAGATAATCGGCACCAATCTTGGCAGCTGGAGCACCGGTCTTGCTGAAATAACGCTTGGCATCACTTACCCATGAACCAGCATAAACCGCATTACGGAGTTCCTGTTCTGTCAGTTCCTCACCTGCGATATTAATAGTCTTGAACCACTTTAATTTCTCGCTGTCAGTACCACTGCAGATATAAACTTGTAATTCATAATCCAAAATCTGCGCCTGTTCATCGGGCTGAAGATTATGAAAATAACGGAAGTTGAAAGCAAAATCACCATTCACATACTGGCAGATACTGATAGTGCGTTGTTGGCCATCAATAATCTCAAAGGTCCCGTCTTCACGAGTAGCCCAATACATAACATTGAGCGGGAATCCCTGCGTTAGAGTATCAATTACCGCATCACGCTGTTTATCCTTATAAACGAACTCACGCTGATATGGCGGACGTACATCCAATTTGCCTCCGAATGCCCTTACTCCGTTCTCATTATTGTCCTCAAAGCCGACTGTCAGTTCTCGGACTGTGATCTTGTGTAATTCTATCTTCATATTCAAACAATTAGATTAGTACATTATTTGTCATTACCGAAATCAATCTCTCCTTCAGCCACCATCCGTTGAATATTCTCAAATGCGTATTCCTTATGTTCTAATGAATTCTGTTTACTTCGTATTAAGATTCTAAAATATGGACATTTTCCTCCAATTGACAAATCCTTATCATCATCTCCCTTGCGAAACTTAATTATTTCAAATTGATCAGGATTGTATTTATCCAAAAAGGTTATAGGTACGCCCATAACTCCACCATAATCGAAAGGTATATCTGACACCTTATCTACATTTATTGCATCATAGTTATCATATTTAGGATACTCTTCAGGTGAAAAGCTTTTATACAATATTAATCTTTCATGTCGTTTGGCAATGTCGAGGTTAGTAAACCAACATATATTACCAAAACTGCGCCACTTTTGCCCAGTCTCATCTATCCAGAATCGGGTACTTCTCTCCTCGTAGTATTCCGGAACCTTGAACTTTGCAAATGAAAGAGTGCTTCCAAGCCATAGCTTGTTATCCTTTATCAAAGAAAAAATCTCCTTATAGGTTATGGCATTCTGATTGCCAATAATCACGAACTTCTTGTCATATTTGATTAGCTGGGCGACATACTCCCTGAATAATGAAAAAGGAGGATTGGTTACCACTATATCTGCTTGTTTAAGCAACTCAATGCATTCTTCTGAACGAAAATCACCATCACCATTCAAATAGTTAATACCTATCTCATTGGGATCAGGTACACGATTTCCATTCTTATCTCCATAGTATTCAAGCCAAATAGCCCGTTCGCAATCATTCTGGCTGAACAAGTCACGATTCTGGTTCTTAAAACAAGTGGTAATTAGTTTCTTAAGCCCCAAGCGCTCAAAGTTATAGCTAAAAAAATGAAAGAAATTACTCACACGTGGGTCATCACAGTTACAAAGAACCGTTTTCCCTTTAAAATGTTCTTTGTAGTGTTTCAGTTCATTTTCAATATCTGAAAGCTGTGTGTAGAATTCATCCTGCTTGGCCTTGTTGGCAGCATGAAGGCTCTTGTTTCCTGCCATTGTGATTGGTAGTTGCGCATGAACTATCAATCACAAATTCCGGAAAAAGAAAGGCGTGAACCTTTCTACTCGCGTTCACGGGAAGCCTAGGAAGAAACCCGCCAATGTCTATAGAACTGTTCACACCTTATGGTGTAAACATCTGCTCTTAGACATTGTAGGCAGGTTACTTCAGAACCTCCGTGAACTGCATTATTCCGACTTCGAGAAATCAGTTTCCTAGGCTTTTTTCTTGAACGCGAATAATAGCTAATGCTTGATTATTAATATGTCTTTAATACTCTCTTTCTGTTTCTTGTAAACTCAGTTTATTATCATTGAAACGGATTCCTCAAATGAAAAAACGTTCCGTATTGTTCATTTGATGTAAAAGTACAGAAATTAATCAAAGTGCAAGCTATAGTTTTTCATTTTTCAGTCCCATCTGAACTGAAAGTATTAAATGGGCAGCCAAAATGTTGCATATTTATTAAACTTTTAGTTCCTTTGCATCGGAAGAGGCTAAAATGACACCGTTAGTTGATATAAAGAAACTCCGCAAGACCAGGCGTATGACCCAATCACAATTGGGGCAGTTGTGCGGTATGAGCAAATCCCAGATATCACGTATGGAGAATGGGACCCTGGGAAGCCCGGAGACTATATCAAGGGTTCTGGATGCGTTGGATTATGAAATCAAACTGGATATTATAGACCGTCGCACCCTTATACCACCCAAGACAGAAGTCATTCTTGACACCCTTAAACGCTATAAAGAGTCCAACAAAGATAAATACGGCATAACAAAGTTAGGGCTGTTTGGCAGTTATGCCCGTGGAGAACAGACCCCCACCAGCGATATAGACATCTGCATATCAATAGACCCACCATCCTTGTTCAAGCTTGGAGGTATTTATTCTGACCTTCATGAATTGTTCAATAAAGAAATAGACATAGTGTCTCTAAGCGGTACGCTTCGGCCAGATTTTCTTAATGAACTAAATAAAGACGTAATCTATGTTTGAAAACAGAAACCGTGTCAAATCCTATCTCGAAACCATTATCCAAGAAACAGAGTTAATTCCAGAAATGTCAAGAACCATTGAAAAGCCAAACGACTTTCTAACAGACATTACCGGTGTGACCATTTTTAGGGCTTGCGGAATGAGTTTGCAGTATATAACTGAGACATGTATCAAAATCAGGAATCTTACCAAAAAAGAACTATTTGAACAATACAAAGATGTTCCTTGGACTGAAATTTTCGGTCTAAGAAACTTCATATCCCATGCATACGGTGACGTTAAAGAAAAAGACATTTTCGACACTATAAAGAAAGATGTACCCGCTCTCAACTCTACAGCAAAACAGATGCTTGAAGACCTGAAAGCGGGCATGCTTGACATATATATAGAATAATCAGCGGAGCTGTTGTTTAGACTGCTCCATAACGTCAATGACCCGGTCGCACCAGGCATCAAACTCCGGATCCTCAGTCTGGCACTCCTTGTGCGCAAGGACGTAGTCAAGAGTGCGGGCGATTCCCTGCTCCGGAGTGATGGTGGCGCAGAATCCGGGCACGGCACGCTTGAGCTTGCTGTTGTCAAACAGCACTGTGTGCGCCTTGTCTCCCCACAGTTCACCTGTGTAGTTGTAAGGTGCTACGTCAATCAGGTACTGTGATGATACGTAGTACGGATGCAACTCCACTCCCAGATGCTTGGCTACTATCTGATAGATCTGGTTCCAGGTGATTGATACATCGGTAGTTATCTGGAACGCCTCGCCAATGGCACGCTCATTTCCCATAAGGCCGATGAAACCGCGGGCAAAATCCTCGTTGCAGGTTATGGTCCAGAGTGATGTTCCGTCACCTTGAATGATGACCGGTTTGCCCTCCATGATTCGCTTTACAACCTGCCAGCTGCCTTTGCTGCCGTGAACTGCCAGAGGCACGGCACGTTCATCGTAGGTATGGCTGGGGCGGATAATGGTCACGGGAAATCCGTTCTCGCGGTACATGCGCATCAGGAAATCCTCGCACGCAATCTTGTTGCGCGAGTAGTCCCAATAGGGATTGGCCAGCGCTGTGCCCTCGGTAATCACATAATTGGCCGGCATCTTGTTGTAGGCCGATGCCGAACTGATATACATATACTGCCTGGTCTTGCCGCAGAACAGACGGTAGTCGCGCTCCACCTGCTCTGGCACAAACCCGATGAAATCACACACCACACCAAAGGTCATATCCTTAATGAGCCTGGCCACGCCCGCCTCATCGTTGTTGATATCGGCTTTCAACACCTTTACGTTCTCAGGCACGCGGTCACTGCGGTTACCCCGGTTAAGTAGATAGAGCTCACAGCCCTGAGCGGCCAGCTGCCGTGTGATTGCGGAACTGATAGTCCCCGTTCCGCCGATAAACAATGCTTTCATATCTTGGTTAGTCTGGTTACGCACAAATACTCAATACCACCCGAATTCGTTATTTCGCAAGTATGTTATAACGTCAGAGTCATCTGTTTTACTATACGTTATTTCAGTCCACGCCCACGGAATCATTCCGTCTGTCTTATAGAAATCAAAGTGAAGCTTTCCGTTGTAGTCAATTATGCCGGGATCTACAGTAAACATATGGGCGGTAATGTTGTCTGCATAACGGTATCCATCGGTAACTGTTGTCATAGTAGTGTCTGTCAGGACAATAGTGGTAGTGATATCGACCGAATCCCCACCAATCATACCTCTGAATATACTCTCCACTGCCACCGTATCATTGAAAGTCACCGTATACCGGACTTTGCGGGTGCTGTCCTTGGCAACATCCTTATAATGACCGTAGTCACTCATCAAATCCTCCACATATATCCTGGCCCATGATTCGGACAATCCTACCAACGTCTCCTGAGTGTCCCATTCCACTCCCTTGCAGGAGTCCAATCCAACTGAAGTCAGAGCCATACAACTGACCAATGCTATTATCAAAGATATCTTTTTCATACCTTTCAGAATGTATATCCCAGACTCAACCGGACTCCGGGTATCAGAATCATGCCGAATAAACTGTAATCCAATCCTTCACCCAGCTCCGTCAGGAAACAGATGCCGTTCTTGGATTTAAATCTAAAACCGAGATAGGTAATCTGAAAAGGTGCAGGGTTGTCACTTATAATATCATTATACTCCCAATAGAGAGAATTGTCATTAATACGCCCTCCTACCATGGCTTGCGTGTACATCATGAAGTGTTCTTTGGTCATGATATGATACCGGACACCAACCAGCACATCAAGATTCAGGGCTTTCTCGCTGTAAAGAGGATTGTTTGTAAGATAGTCTATATTCTCAAACCCGACCGTAGTGAGTCCGGCATATGCAACAACTGACAGTCTTTTGGTAAAACCATGATCGGGCAACTTATAGGCAGCCTGCAGGGAAAAGCCCGGATAGTAGCTGGACCTGTAGGAGTCCTTTTCCATATCAGTCAATGTAACATCCTGATATTTATCATAGAAACCTACCTGTTCTCCAATTCCCAATCCTCTCTCATCACAAACGTGCATGCCAGGAGTGGATATACCGACACTTATCTCAAACCTTGACTGGGCTTTCAGCCCGCAAGGTATCAGCGCGACAAATGCCGATGCGATTATTAATCTGTATAACTTCATCATATTCAATACCAACCTGTCTCTGTCTCTTTTACATACTGGCGACTGTTATAAGGGTCATTACGGTCAGACTTGCTGTATCTGACATCGGACCATGCCCAAGGTGTTGTCTTGCCGTTCTCATAGAATTCTATGCGGAACGTTCCTTCATAGTTTATTATCCCTTCATCAACGGTATACATATGCGCCCAGAGCCTGTCCGAGTACCTGTAACCGTCGGCCGTAACCACAACGGAGTCTTTAATCTGCAGCAATCTGTATGATATCACCACCGAATCTCCTTCTATGCGGCCATCTTTTTTAAAATCTATGGACAGTGTATCATTAAGATTTGATGTAATGGCGACATGCCATTTGACGTCGGAGTAGTCTTTTATTAATGAATCATGAGGATTTACGGCAAAATCCAAGGCATCATCAATATAACTCCCAGCCCAATATCCGGCCATTCCGCCCAGCTCAGCGGCAGGATCCCAATATCTGACCTCACAGCTTGCCATCAGCAATGCAGTAATGACTGCTATCCGGAAATATAATGCTATCTTTTTCATAATCAGAATCTGTAGCTGAAACCTGCCCTGATACCGGGAAGTATTACAAAAACATTACCCAAAACATATTCAGAGCCATAACCCAACTCTGTCATTACCCCAAGGTGGCTGGTCCTATGACCCAGCTTGACTCTGAATCCCACAAAGGTGAGCTGATAGACGAACTCATTACGGCCGTCACGGGACGCGCCATCAGTTACGGTCCAATACCGGCAGTCGTTCCTGAAATCCATTCCCGCCATAGCCTGTGAGTACATTGTCAGATGAGAGGTCTCTATGATTCTGTACCTCAAGCCAAGCAGGACATCGGCCTTGACAGCCTTCTGCATGTCGGCTTCAGGACTGTATATGCTCAACGGCTGATAATCGGCCATGTGTAATCCGGCCATACCAACCAGCGAGAGCCTGCCCTTGAGGCCGGTCCCGGAGTCTGACAACCTGTATGCCATCTCCACCGACATACTGGGATACAGCGTGCAATTGTATGACTCCTCGGTAATATCACTGAGTTTGCCGTGAGACCATCTCATATTATCTATCGGATCCTCATCAAAAGCCCAATCCGCAAAGGCATATGTTCCGGGAGTAGAGATTGCGGCATTGATCTCCAGTCTGCCATCCTGGGCATTAACAGCAATCGGAATGACAAGTGCAAACGCAAAAAAGACAATTCTGTTCAAAGCAATAAAAGTTGGTTCTGACTACAAATATATCTATTTTGTGCCAAATGACGCAAAGGGGTCGTTTCGTTTTGCGTCATCTGTTAAAAAACGACGCAAAGTTAAACGACCCCTTTGCGTCGTTTTTGCTAAATTTGCAGTAAACAAATCAGGACTATGGAGAGGAGTATAGAATATCTGCAGCTGCTGGCCAAGAGTTTCCCGTCAATCGCGGCGGCATCGACAGAGATCATAAACCTGGAGGCAATACTCAACCTGCCCAAGGGTACCGAGCATTTTGTGACCGATATCCACGGCGAGTACGACGCGTTTGACTACGTGCTGCGCT
>Ga0256405_10002830_pt1 | contig 37828 bp, 47 predicted proteins | sample RumenRJG_02DNA_FD_189096 | JGI IMG/M metagenome (GOLD analysis project Ga0256405, IMG submission 189096) | Bovine rumen microbial communities from Lethbridge, Alberta, Canada - RJG_02 | ecosystem: Host-associated > Mammals > Digestive system > Stomach > Rumen | place: Canada: Alberta...
CGGTACCGAAGAAATACTGGAATGTGATACCTTCCATTCGATGCAGATTTCTCGTGAACGTCTCCAAATCAATCATCTGGTTTTCAAACTTCCATAATTGTACACCGACTTTATCGTTCGCAATCGGCCCGTAAACAATATCGTAATCGTGCATGGGCTTGTCGGTGTCGTTGCGGCGATTCATAAGGATGAACTGCGCCCATTCGAAAGTATACGCATCGAAACGGAGCACTTTAAGTTGGTTCATCTGCTGCTCGTCCACCTCGTAGGTCAGTACGGTCGGGAAGCCGCTTTTGATCTGGTCAAATTTGGTCTTTGCCATCTCCATGGCTTGGCTGTACTCACGCGACAAATAAAAACCCTGACCGAAATCCTTGTTAGGCTTGGACTTGGTCAGATCAATCGTGTCGAACGCTTTGTTAGTGCCGTGATATAGAATCATACAAGTGCTCCTCCGTTTTTATGGCAATACTCCGCCATATCGTTGACCATAGATGAAAAGGATTGCGTGTGCACGTAATCATAATGGCTGTCCACGAACGCGATACCTTGGTAGCGGCTCAAGTAGTTAAATGCCTGCTTGAGTGACAACCCGAAACGCTTACCGAACTCGCTTACGAAAATCAGCGTCCATTCCAATTTGTCATACTTGTTATATGCCATATTTTGTATATCTTTGCAACTTTCGGCTGCAAAGTTACTGCTTTTTTTTGAGATATGCAAAGATTTTGGTGAAAATCGTTCGGGAAAGTAGATTTTGTAAGGGGAAAATGCTATTCTGCGGATTTTAGTTGAGCGGAGAGAGAGGCAATGATGAAGCCACGGAGAGTGCTATAGAACTTGTCGGACGCTGTGCCGAGGAACTTGGCGTTGGCGCGGACGACGTGTTTGTTCGCGGCTTTGCGGTATTGGATGTAACGGTCTTGCCAATAGGCGAGACAATCTGGATCGGACATCTCCGTTTTACAGAGGCGCACGGCTTCGGAGAACGTGCTGATGGCGCGTTTGCGGCTCTCGGCGAGAGGTCCGGTGTAAGGGTTTTGGATTGCATAAGCGTGCGTGCGACCATTGCGGGTGCGCATGACGATGCGTTCTTTGCGAGATAGTTTGCCACTAAAATGGTCAAACGGAAGGGCGGGTTCTACATGTGCCATATGTCTAACAAATTTGGGTCACATTATTGCGTTCTCAGCACGAAAGCAGCATAATATAATGTATATCTATCGTGTATCTAACGTATATCTATCGTATATATTTCGTGTTTGTATCGAGATATATAGCGGATTACAGGCTGCAAAGGTACAGCTTTTTTGCGATATATGCAAGAGAAAAGGGCATTTTTTTAAGCAAAAAGGGCAAAAAAAACGCCAAAAATGAGTGGATACATGAATAAAAAGCATAGCAGATACCCACTAATAGCAAAAATAGGTACAGCACTGCAGGTAACAGAAAAATGCTACACCGGGACAGAGCCATGGGCTACACCCGCATTTATCTTGTATCGGGCAGACCGCTGGCGTTTGTAGCCTCGTGGGACGTGATACAAAGACAGGGGGCGATACGAGATAACAACGTCCTCACGTGGAGAGAGGACAGCGCCGCGGTAATCTGCCTACACCGCAAGCCCGACAACAGGAAACGGAAAGAAAACAAACACGGCCTGCTGCCGTGACAACAAGCCGTGAGTGAAACGAAAATGTCGTTCGAGCAGAGCGAGATAAGAAATAATCGACAAAGCGAAGCGGCGGAGAACACCATAGACGAAAAAGAAAGCCCCCAAAAAGCAAAAAATGATGACAATCCGGAAGGGGTTGCAAAAAAAATGAAAAAAAATGCATTTTTTTGCATGGCTGTTTGCCCTGTATTTACACAATTCCTACTTTTTGGTAAGTAAGCCACTTTCTTGTGCCTTCTTGTGGGAATGAAAAAAAAGCAGTAATTTTGCACTCGCGTTCGGCAAATGGATCGCAAAAACGATACCGCTCCGCTAAATCGTAGGTGCGACCATTGCCTCCGCTCTCCCCACCGGACACACTCCGTTAGTGCCCGTCGGGGACCCCAATAAATGATTTGTAACCAACTAAATTATAGACATTATGAAGAAAATTATGATTATTGCAGCGGCTGCGCTGAGTTTGGCAGCCTGCACAAAGAAAGAAGTGAAGTTGCCCGAGATGACCGTTGGTCAGATGACGGCGTATGAGTTGGACGGGTTTCGTCTGCATGTGTACAACAGCAACGATGTGATGGGCGATGCGTCTTATATCGTTGAGGGCAAGGACGGACTGGTCGTTATGGAGTATCCGCTGTTCAAAGAGAACGCTGCGGAGTTTGCAGAGTACATCGCTGCGCTTCAGAAACCCGTGGTAACCGATGTGACGGACTACCATCTGGGTGGTTCGGACAAGTTGCCGTTGACGATGCCGGAAGGTATGCCTGCATTCATTGAGGGACCTGTTTATTCGGGTATGATGAGCGGTTTTGCACAGGCTTTCGGAGAAACGATGGTGGATCTGCCGACGCAGAAAGCAGCCGAAGTGCCGTTTGACGAGACGCAGGAATGGGCAGGCGTAAGTTTCCGTTTTGAGCACGGAGCCGCCAGCGATTTCCCAGGCGCAAGTATCATCATCGGCAATCAGGTGTATTACACCCACTGGACACCGGCAGAGGCGCACGTAAGCCCGTTGCAGGTAGGTTCGGCGGCTGCGGTAGAGGCTGAGCTGGCGGAAGCCAAAGAGGCACTTGCTTCCGGTTGCAAATACTTCATCGGCGGACACGGAGGCTTGGCGGAGAAGAAACAGGTTGAGTTCAAGATTGCGTACTTGGAGACCGTTCAGCGTCTGTTGGCAGAGAATGCCGATGCAGAGAGTTTCCTCGCAGTTCTGAATGCCGCTTATCCGGAATTGCCGGGTGACGCAGCCGCTCTGGCTAACGCGCTCTACGCAGCAAAATAATGGACAGACAGGCGAACATAGAAAAGAGCATTGCGTATCTGGCGGCGGACGAGCAAGTCCGTTGCCGGATACCGTCTTCGCCGGGCGAGCGACAACGTCTGCTGCGGGCGTTGATGAATGTGTGGGAGCCGAAAGAACTGCCTGAGGAGTTCCTCGCCATGCAGGACGCGGAACTGCAAGCGCAGGCGGCGGACAAAGGAGTGGTGACAATAGAAAGTCTAAAATCCAACGCCGAGAGCAATCCTTTTCTGCTCTGGCAGGGCGACATCACCCGTTTGCAGGCGGACGCTATCGTGAATGCAGCCAACGCGCAGGCCTTAGGTTGCTGGTCGCCGCTGCACAACTGCATTGACAACTGCATCCATTCGGCGTCAGGTCTGCAACTGCGCAAGGCGTGCTACGACCACATGCAAGGACGGCTGTTGGCGACAGGCAATGCGTTCATCACACGTGGCTACAACCTGCCTGCCAAGTACGTGCTGCACACCGTCGGACCGATTGTAACGGACGACCGGCCGACCAAGCAGCAAGAGGAGCAGTTGGCATCGTGTTACCGCCGGTGTATGGAACTGGCGGAGGAGAACGGTTTGGAGAGCATCGCTTTCTGCTGCATCTCCACGGGTGTGTTCCGTTTTCCCAACCAACGGGCGGCAGAGATAGCCGTCAGCACGGTGAAACAGTTTCCAAGAAAGAACCTCAAAACGATTGTATTCAATGTTTTTCTCGACAAAGATTACGCCATCTATCGCGCCCTTCTCTGAGCGCGTGGAGCAGTTGCGGCGGCTCGTCCGGGAGGCGGACTACGTGCTTATCGGAGCCGGAGCAGGGCTGACTACCGCTGCCGGATTGGACTACGCGGGAGGGGATTTCCGGCGCGAGTTCAGCGAGTGGATTGCCCGCTACCGGTTCACCGACCTCTATACCGCCGGGTTCTACCCGTTTGAGACGGAGGAAGAGAGGTGGGCTTACTGGGCAAAACATATATGGTTCGCACGGTATCGCACAGGTGCGCTGCCGCTGTACAAAGAGCTGTTGGAGGTCGTGCGGGAGAAGGATTATTTCGTGCTGACGACCAATGTGGACGCGCAGTTTGAGATGGCGGGTTTTGCGGCGGAGCGGATCTTCGCCACGCAAGGAGACTACGCCTTTTTCCAGCCGGCTTCGGGTGAGCCGAAAGAGCTTTATAATAACCGCGAATGGGTTGAGCGCGTGCTGCCTAAGATACGCGATTGCCGTATTCCGTCGGAAATGGTTCCGCACACGCCGGACGGCGAGCCGGTGGCAATGAACCTGCGGTGCGACAACACGTTCGTAGAGGATGCCCGGTGGCATGAGCAGGAGGAGCGGTATAGCGCGTTTGTGCAACAGGCTGCTGACAAACGGCTGCTGTTGGAGTTCGGCGTGGGGTTCAATACGCCGGTGATCATCCGAATGCCGTTTGAGAGGATGGCAGCGCAGCTCCCCGACACCACGCTCGTCCGTTTCAACCGCGACTACCCGCAGCCGTATCAAGCAGGTATTGAGCATTTTATCCCCTTTACCGAAGACATCAATCGTATCATTTCACAACTAAACATTTCGACCTGATAAGCGGTGAGGTCAGCAACGGCTTCGTCGGCGAAAGGTTTTCCAAATAGGTTCTTCTTTCGTCAATTGTCCTGCATGGTATGCGGGTGTAACCAAAGCCGGCCAACATCGCGCTAATCGTATACCCTTACTATACCCTTACATCTACGAAGCAGCTATTTGTTTGTATCGTTCGATAAGTTTGTCGTGGCGGATGAAGCCATAGACGGCTACAATGAGAGCGCCGACAAGATCAAGAATTAAGTCCTGCATACTGTCACGCAAGGCTGCATGACCGCATAGAGGTTCGTCTTCGGGAGTGAAGATAGAACTCGTGGTAGTAGCCATGAACTGCTGCGTGTTCGTGCCCATAAGGCTGTCATACGTATATTCGATAATCTCCCAGCAGGCACCGAGCCCGAGCGAGAACATGACCAGAAAAAGGCAGAGGAACCATTTGTTGAAATAGATATATTTGTCGTTCTCCTCCATAATCACATGAATAAGCCAGAGAGCAATCATCGAGAGCAGAAAACCGCTCTCTGCATGCAGCAGTTTGTCCCACCATGGCACACGCCCGTAGAGGTCGAGCCCGTCGCCCATAATAAGCGAGGAGAAACAGAAAACAACGATGAAGACCGACAGCAGCCACGGCACTTCGATACGGAAACGGCTGCGGAGCAGATGCGGCAGGTACATAATCGGCAGCATCGCCACATATTGCAGCCCGCGAAAGACAATCTCGTCCCATGTGCTTCTTGTAGCAATGAGCCATCCCACGTTTGCCACCGCCATCCCCGCAATCAGCCACGTGGCAATCCTGTTTAGCTTATGAAGTCTGTCGTTACGCATGATTGTATTCTTGTTGTGTTGTTGGTGTCGTGGGTTCGGCTGGAAGAGCGGTATTGGTAGGCAGTCATGCCGAGGTGTTTCTTCACGTACTTGCAGAAGAAACTGAGACTGACGAAATCCAATTGTACGCAAATCTCCTTGACACTCATATCCGTCTGGAGGAGCAAGCGTTTGATCTCCTGTACGGTCAGATCGTTGATGACAACTTGCGCAGACTTGCCGGTGACAGTGTTGCAGACTACGGACAGGTATTTCGGCGTGACAGCCAGGCGGTCGGCATACCACCGAACCTCACGCTGGCGGCCTTTGTTTTCTTGCAGCAGGCGGGCAAAATCCCGGAAAAGAATTTCCTGCCGCCCTTGCTTGTGCTCCGTTCCCGGCGTTTGTTCGATGCTTTCTTCGAGCCAGCATAACAGTTCATAGATAGCGGCTTGCGCAAAGATGCGGCGGATGTTTTCGTTCAGTCCCGAACGGGTGTCTTCCCTGTATAGCTGGAACAGCCGGTTGAAGAGCTGGATCAGTTCCTGTTGCCGTTCGTCCAAGTGGATTACCGGATGTTGCAGGATGTAATTCAATTTCTCCCACCACTTGGTATCTTCGCGCACGCAGAGGTAGAAAATATCGTCCAGCGCCTGTTTGCGCACAGCCACGGCTCCGCATTTCATGTCCGGAGAGCGCATGTAGTTGCCGATGATGAGATCCGGCCGGCATAACAACATGTCGTGCGGACGGATAAGATATTGCTGCTCATTGATTTCGATTTGCAGTTTGCCTTCCGTACAATAGATGATGAGCGCGCAGTCGTTTTCATTACTGAAGCGTTGCAACAGCTCGTCCAAGTTTTCCGAAAAGAGAATATCCTGATTCAGCATAAGGGCATTTGTTTTTTACCGTTTGCGTTTCCGACTGCAAAGTTAGTGCTTTTTTACGAATTGTGCAAGTTTTAGTGGTAAAAAGTTTTCCAAATGCCACATTTTAGGGCGTAAGTCAATCATTAGGGAAATATGGAAAACTAACAAAAGGGGTATATGGCACATTGTTTGTTAGAAAAATGTTAAATCGTTAAACTGTTAAATCGTTAAATTGTTATGGCAGAACTGATTATTACACACAGGCAGAGAGATTATTTGCTGAAGATGCCTTACCAAGTGATCATCAACGGTCGGTTGGCGGGAGTGATGCGCGTCAGCAGGAACGTGCGCTCAACCGCCAGCGCAGGCGGTACAAATGGCAGCAATGGAAAGAGAAACATCTGAAACGTAAGAAATAAACTATGGCATCGAATACACAAAATAATATGAACTATCAGCCCGGGGCGCAGTACATGCACGCTCTGACTTTGGCGACAGAGGCGGCTGTTACCCGTTATTATCACGAAGATGTGTTTGCATCGGCAGTGCAGGTCATTACGATGCTTAATCAAGGCATGGCTCTCGCAGTAGAAAACATTGGGTTGGCGGAAACAATGTTAGAGAAAGCTGTTGAGCAGGTGGAGCGTCTCTCCGAACGGGGCTACGGAGGCTATGCACAGGCTATCGGTTATGCCGTTCATAGCAAATATTTTATTCCGGCGGGCGTCGCAGAGGCTATCGTTTTGCCGGAGTTATTAAGGTCGTACGGTACGAAAGCGGAGCAGCAGATCGCTTCGCTGGCTCGCCAGACAGGTATAGTGGCTATCGACCTGCCGGACGAGCGCACTACACGGCTTTTTATCAGTTGGATAGAGCAGCAGCGCGTCCTGTTCGAGTTGCCGGACCATATTGAACAAATGTGTCCGCAGGATATTCCGGATATCATAGATGATACCTTGGATGCCGCGCTGCATTTCTATCCAACGCCGGTATTTTATGATGCGATAGATTTGGAGCAGTTCCTCGCGCCGCTCCTTGGATCCAACAAGAGTAAAATTGACTGATGCATCCGCTAATTATCATATTACTGACGCTGTTTGGCGTGGCGGTGCTCTTGTGGCTGGTGTTCGGTATCAACTGGCGCAGCAGCCGCAACTATGAACGCAAGCACCACCGGCTTCACGCGAGGATGCAGGCAGAGGCCACCGAAGCGCTGCAACGGCTGCTGTTCTCCAACAGCCTCACGATGCGCATAGAGCAGCGTTTTCGTCCGTTGGCCATGCTGCTTGCCAGGGATGGGAGACCGAGTGTTGCCGCTTCCGAGGTGGAGATTATTATTTCCGGCAGGCGCAAACATGACCTGCTCATCGGCGACATCCTGAACGCCAAGGAATCCATCCACATGGAGTATTTCCATTTCGGCATAGACAAGAGCAGCCGGCGGATCAGGCGGCTTCTGATGGCGAAAGCGCGGCAGGGCGTCAAAGTGCGGTTCATCAACGAGAACATCGCCAACTGGCCTATTCCGAACCTCTATTTCCTCTCCATGCGCAAGGCTGGTGTGGAGGTAGTCAATTTCTCCGATTCGCGGTTCTCGCTACTGCGTTTTCTGATGACGCTCAGTTACCGTGACCACCGGAAGATAGTGGTCATCGACAACAGAATCGGTTACACCGGTGGCATGAATATCAACGACCATTATTTTTATCAGTGGCGCGACACGCACCTGCGTCTCACGGGCGAGGCGGTGGCTTCGCTGCAATACGCGTTTTTAGACACATGGCTCGCCGCAGGAGGGCAACTCAATTCTGCTGTAAACACTTTCTTCTTCCATTTGGATAAGCCCTCCTGCGGTCAGTCTTTGGGCACGCTAACGCAGGTTACGCCGGATGACCCGACCTCGCCCGAGCCGGTGCTGCTGACAGCCTATGAATGGATTCTGAACCATGCGCAGAAATACGTCTGGTTCCAAAGTCCGTATATTGCACCGCCTCCGTCGCTCATCAGTGCCATGCGCAATGCGGCGCAACGCGGTGTGGATGTGCGGGTTATGGTGCCAGAACATTGCGACACGGCAATCATGCGTCCCATTAACAAGAGTTATTACGCCGAACTAACGGAAGCGGGTGTGCAGCTCCATGTCCGCTCGGGCGAGTTCATGCACAGCAAGACCATCGTATGTGACGATTACCTCTCGTGCGTCGGGTCGGCGAACCTCGATTCCCGCAGCTTCGGCATTGACTACGAGATTAACACCTTCTTCTATGACCGTGCGGTGGCGTTACGCCAGAAACAGATCTTCGAGAATGACCTCCCCATCTGCCGTTTGGTCATAGCTGCGGAAGCGCATCCCACTCCGTGGCAACGCCTTATGCGCCGCTTGGCACCGATAGTATAATATTTAATAAAACAATAAATATGGAAATCAAACAATCAACACGTATTCAGACCTCGCTACTGAACGGGGTGGAGAAAAAAGCACTCGTATGGATGGCATCGCGTATGCCCCAATGGGTCACCAGCGACATGCTGACATGGTTCGGGCTCTTCGGTTCGGCACTCTGCGGCCTCGGGTTCTTCCTCACAAACTACAGCATCTATTGGCTCTGGCTGTCGTGCTTGGGCTTGGTCATCAACTGGTTCGGCGATTCGCTGGACGGTTCGTTAGCCCGTGTGCACAACACACAGCGGCCGCTCTACGGTTATTACCTTGACCATAACATCGACACCGTCACCGAGGCGTTTATGTTTATCGGAGCGGGTCTCTCACCGCTGATGAATATGGGCGTGGCGCTGCTCTGTTATGCCGCTTATCTGGCGCTCACGGTCTATGTCAGCATCAATGCCCACCTCAAAAGTGAGTTCAAACTGACGTACGGCAAAATGGGTCCGACGGAGTTCCGCCTCATTATCATTATTGCCAATATCCTGCTGATGTACGTGCCTGCGCTCACCGCATACCATGGTTCGTTCTCTTATTTCGGCGAAACAATCCATTACGGCACGCTGGACATCATCGGAATGGGCATCCTGTGCATCCTTGTAATCTTCTATTTCGTCAGCTTCTTCAAAGATCTGCATTGGTTCGCTCAGAAAGATCCGTTAATCAAACATCCGAAAGATGGGCAGGTATAAAGGCATAGCCATCCGGTATCTCGGTTTTCTGCTCTCCACGCTGGCAGGAACGGCGGTGGACATGTTGGTATTGTGGCTTTGTTCGCACTATTTGTTCAAAGGCTATTACTGGGGCGAGTACCTGCTGTCGCCGTTCATATCGTTCGAATGTGCCGTGCTGACCAATTTCGCGTTTGCATACTACTCCGTATGGCGCGACCGTATTTCTGCGCACACGCTCCGCTCGTTTTTCCGCCATTACGCGGGCTACAACCTCTCCTGTACCGGTACATTCCTGATAAAGATGGGTGCGCTGCTGCTGATCGAACGCTTCTCCGGCGGATGGGATGTACTGATTTGCAATATCCTCGCCCTCTGCGTTTCCGGCATCGCGAACTTCGTCTTGAACGAACGTGTAGTATTCAGAAAAGTGGATAGCAAGTAAGGCGGAGTCCGAAGGTACAACTTTTTGGGGAATTATGCAAGTTTTTATGTAATTATTACTCTTTTACCGTTCATATAGTTCGATCGGCAGATCGTCCGGGTCGGAGAAAAAGACGAAACGCTTGTGCGTGTACTCGTCCGTGCGGATGGGCTCATGCGCAATTCCTTTTTTTGTCAGTTCATGTTCTGCCGCTTCTATATCATCCACCTCAAATGCCAAATGCCGCAACCCTGCTGCCTCGGGGTAGGATGGTCGCGGTGGCGGAGAAGGAAAGGAAAACAACTCAATGACATAACTTCCGTTCAGCGACAAATCGGCTTTCCATGACTGCCGTGTTTCGCGGAAATGCTCCGCCATAACTTCCAACCCCAGCACTTCGGTATAAAAGCGTTTGCTCCGCTCATAGTTGGAACAGATGATGGCGATATGATGTACTTTGTTCAGGTGCATAGATACTATTTTAATTAATTTTTTTCTGCTTTGGGCGGTGTTGTCAGATTTAATGTCCGCGAACAAACTGCCCTTCGGGCTGATACTCCAGGAAGCAACTGTCATCCCGCTGCTCCTCATCTATCGCTTGTTGTTGCTGCGCTATGTACTCATCGTATGTCATAATATTTGTTTTGCAATAATAGCACATGCCTCGGCATCGGCAAGGGCATGGTGGTGGTTCGTCATTTCGTAGCCGCAATAACCGGCACGTACAGCAGCCCACGGCGAACCCAGCACAAGCGGCATAGGGAGTGCATAAAAATGCGTTATTGGATTAGTTTGCTACTTTCTTTACCAGCGTGAGGATGTTCTTGCCCTCCACGCGTTCGTAGCGGATTTCGTCCATGAGTTGGCGCACAAGGTGTATGCCCAAGCCGCCTATCTCCCTGTCCTCCGCCGAAAGCGAAGTGTCCGCCTCTTTCTGCTTCGTCGGGTCGAAAGGTATGCCGGAGTCGGAGACGGTGAAGATCAGTTGCTTGCCGTGTTCGTCTTCAGTCTCGGTATATTCGACAAACACTTTGCCGTCCTTGCGTCCCGGGTAGGCATAGAGCATGACGTTGCAGACCACCTCTTCCAAGGCGAGGTTAATCGGCATGTTCAGTTCCTCGGGCACATGCAATCCGTCCACCCATTCGGAGAGGGTCGGTATCTGCTGTATGTCATTGCGCATGACGATCGCCGATATCTGGTAACGGATGGCAAGCATGGTGAGGTCGTCGCTCTGCGGCGCTCCGTTGACGAAGGCATCGACATCTTTCTGGAAGGTCTCTACGAGGTCTCTCGGCGGCATGCCATCGGTGGTGGCGAGCAGGTTCAGCATCCGCTCCTCGCCGTACTGGGCATGTACTTTGTTCTCCGCCTCGGTGAGTCCGTCGGTGTAGAGGAAGAGCGTGTCGCCGCGTTGCATCTGCGTAGTCTGGCCGACATACCCGAAGCCGCCCATGATACCTATCGGCAGGTTCGGCAGCACCTCCAACCGGCGGCTCTCCTGCTTGTGTACCAGCACCGGGGCATTGTGTCCGCCGTTGCAGTAATCGAGCACGCCGGTCTCCATGTCCAGCACGCCGATAAAGAGGGTGGCGAACATATCCTGTTCGTTCTGCTCGGTGAGCGGGTCGTTCATCTGGCGCATGATTTGGTCGGCATGTTCCTCATGCGCTGTGACGCTGCGGAAGAGCGAACGGATCATCGCCATCACCAGCGACGCAGGCACTCCCTTACCGCTCACGTCGCCCACGCAGAAGAAGAGTTTGTCGTGGCGGACATAGAAATCATACAGGTCGCCGCCTACCTCTTTGGCGGGATGAACCACTCCGTATATATTCAGGTCCGGACGGTCCACGAAGGGCGGGAATACCTTGGGCAGCATGGCGCTCTGGATGGTCTGCGCAATCTCCAGTTCGCCTTCCATACGCTCCTTCTGGTTGTTGATTTCAATCATCTTGTAGGCGTTCTTGGTGCTGCGGTACATGATGAACACCAACAGAGCAAGGCTGAGCAGCATCAGGATATTCACAATCAGCCCGACGCGCTTGAGGTCGGCATACAGGATGTCCTCGGGGATGATGATAGACAGTTTCCAGCCCGTAGCGTCGATCTCCTCGTCAAAGATGAGGTACTTGCGTCCGGGTACGGTGTCCGGCGTGACGATATTCTTGCCGGAAGCCGTGTTGATGGAGTAATAACTGTCCGGATAGACCTGCAGGTAATCGAAGATGAACTTCAGTTTGCTGAGCGAAATGTCGATACAAACGACTCCCACGACACGGTTGCTGGCATCGCGGACGGGATAGGAACATGTGACGACGACAGCATGCGCGCCCTCGTTGTCCGCGTACGGGTTCGACCAATAGGCATGGTCTTTCGTCAGACCGTTGTTGAACCACTCCGACTGCGTGTAGTCGTGGTCGGCTCCGCCTATCTGACGGATGGCAAAACCCTTCTCGGTCCGTTCGTTGCGGGTGCCATAGACCTCGTACCAGTGTCCCTTCTGCGGGTAATAATCCGGCACGAAAGCTATTCCGGCTCCCTCCACGTTCTCCAGTGTCTCGAACAGCATGTTCACGCATCCCGGCATGGCGTCAGGGTTGTTCAGGCAGAACTCCGCCATCTTGGCAAGCATCTTGGCAGCAGCTTCCAGCTCCACGGCGGCGGTGTTGATCTCCAATTCCGCCGACCGTAGCTCGGATTGTGCACGATAGACGGCATCAGCTTTGATGGTGGCACGCGTGTAGAAATACTGTACGCAGGCAATCGACTCCATCGCCAGTATGGCAACGAGCATCAGCCACAGCCCTGCATGGGACCGCAAGGAGTGCTTGTTAAACTTTTCTTTCAGGTTCATAGATGTTATTGTTTCTATGGGTCATACAATCAGTTTGATGCGGAAACCGCGGGTGGTGGGTTCTTCGATGAGTTCCTTCACCTGCGGACGGATGGAGGCACGGACGGCATCGGTCAGAGGCGAAGTGCTGAGGTGCTCCACCATGAAATCCAATGCCGTCACGCCGGAGAGTTCGGTGTGCGTCAGGCGCAGCGTGAGCGGTCGGATAGACTGCATGTGGGTGAAGAGCATCTCCTTGACCAGCGAATAAGCCAAATCGGCTTTCTCGGTGATGTTGTACTTGAGGCAGAACTGATTGAGCCCGGTGTGGATCTGCAGGTAATCGAAGTCGTCTGAGTCAATCTCATAGACGAGTTTCTGGATGCGGTTGACGAACGCCTTGGTGACCGAATGCACAGGGTGTTCGAAGATCTGTTCGGGCGTGCCGTCCTCGTAGATGATACCTTCGTTCATGAAGAAGATACGAGTGCTCACGTCGCGAGCGAAACGCATCTCATGGGTGACGATCAGCATGGTCAGACCGCTTTTCGCCAACTGGCGGATGACGGAGAGCACTTCGCCTACCATCGTCGGGTCAAGCGCCGAGGTGGGTTCGTCGAAGAGGATGACATCCGGGTGCATGGCAAGCGAACGGGCGATGGCTACGCGCTGTTTCTGTCCGCCGGAGAGGGAGGACGGATAGACATCGGCTTTCTGCGCCATGCCTACTTTCTTGAGCAGTTCCATCGCTTCCTCCTTGGCTTGTGCCTCAGGCAGTTTCAGCAGCTGCGTCGGGGCGTAGGTGATATTCTCCAGCACGGTCATGTGCTCGAAGAGGTTGAAGGACTGGAAGACCATGCCCATCTTACGGCGCAGCTTGTCCAGCGGATAGCCGGGAGCGGTGATGTTCTCGCCGTTGACGATGATCTCGCCCGATGTGGGCGGTTCGAGCATGTTGATGGCCCTGAGAAGCGTACTCTTGCCGGTGCCCGAAGGACCGATGATAGAGATCACTTCGCCTTTTTCTATGGTACAGTTCACATCCTTGAGAACGGTCAGAGACGAACCGTCCGGATTGATGAATGTTTTGCTCAAATGCTTGATGGTTATCATAAGATGTACGATTTACGAATGTACGATGTACGATTTATTTTCGCAGCAGGCAGAGGCTCAGCGTCTTGCGGATGAGCCAGGCGAGGATGAAATAGATGATCGTGATGACGAGCAGCGGGATGAGCGCATCGAAGGTACGGGAACGGATGAGGTCGCTGGCACGCGTCAGGTCGGCGATAGCTATATACCCCACGATGGAGGTGTTCTTCAGCAGCGAGATACATTCGCCTGTGTAGAGCGGCAGACCTTTGCGTAGCGCCTGCGGGAAGATAATACCCATGAAGGTTTTGAAGGGCGTGAAACCGAGACTCAGTCCGGCTTCTGTCTGTCCTTTGGGTACCGCGGAGATAGAGGTGTCGAAGATACTTCCCGCCGAGGATGCAAAGCACATGGCGAACGCCACGATAGCCACCAGGGTGGCACTCATGCCGGAGTTGGCAAAGACCACATAGAACAGGATGAGCAGCAAGACGAGTGTCGGGATACCATTGATGAAATCGCCGTATAGGTCCGCCAGTCCGCGCACCCATCTGCGCTTGGAGCGGCGGCAGGCACATACACCGATGCCGAGGATGGTACCTAAGAGAATGGCGAAGAACGTAATCTTGACTGTCTCCACCAGACCATCCCAGATGAGTTTGATACGGTTCTCTTTGACGAGGTTCATGTGGATGCGCTCACCCAGCCCCATACGTGCGTCACGGGAGTGGTCCACAATGAAATAGCCCGGGTGGCATTTATAGTAGGGGACAGAGAAATCCATCGATTTCTGACGTTCCTCCGTGATAAAAAGACAGCCGGAGAACACATCCGCCTTGCCGGTGTTGATTGCCATGATAGCCGAACCGACATCCATAAACTGCATCTCAAAGGGCCGCCCGATGGAATGCGCGAAACGCCGGAGGATGTCAGCATCCAAGCCTTGCCACTCACCGCCTTCGCCGACATAACTGATAGGGGCTATATTTACAGCACAGACACAGTACAAGGGCTTGGCTCCTTCGGGGATGGTATAGGCAGGTTCCTCCACACAGGGTCCGCCGTTGATCCAGTAGTTGGTGATGGCTTCCAGCGGAGCCGAAACAAGGAAAGCGTTGAGTTGTGCGGCTATCTCGGTGTTGCCTTTGCGGATGGCAAAAGCCACATCGAAACACTCCTCGCCGACAAAGGCTTTTTTCATGCCGAGACGCTTGAGGTCCTCCTTTGTAAGCATCACTTCGTCGCTTACATAGACATCGGCGTGCCCTTGCCGCACTGCTTGTACGCCATCGGCTTCGTTGCTGGTGAGGAAAAGCTGCACATCGGCGCGTTTCTCGTACTTCTGCTGGTAATAACTGCCGTTGGAGGCTGCCAGTACAAGGCCGGAGAGATCCTCCTCCGATTTGGGTTCCCGAAAGTCCTCACCGCCGGAACAAGCGGTGAGGGCATATAGCGTAATAAACAGGTAAATCAGTGGATTCTTCATATCATAATTGCCTAATTGGGAAGTCAAAATAGGTATCGGGGAAAGGTTCGTTGCGGAGGGTGAAATGCCACCACTCGCTGTCTATCGGCTCAAAGCCGTGACGGAGCATCGCTTTGCGCAAGGTGAGGCGGTTCTCGGACTGACGGTAGAGCTTGCATGGGTAGTCCGGATGGCTCTCTTCGCCGAACCAGTCAAACGGTGAGCCCATGTCCAGTTCCTTGCCTGTAGCCGCATCAATGAGTGTCAGATCGACCGTCGAACCGCGCGAATGGGAAGAGCGCGCGTATATATAGCCCTGCTCAAAGAGCAGCGACTTGTCCACCATGGGGTAGAAAATCTTCTTCATCGCCGTGTCCTGCACGTTCTCCGCCCAACGGATAAAATGGTTGACGGCGGTCTGCGGGCGGTAGGCATCCCAAATCTTAAGGCGGTAGCCGTACGCTTTCAGTTCGTCGCTGACGGCCTTGAGCGAGTCTGCCGCCTGGCGTGTCATGAGCGCCACCGGCTGCTCGTAGCCGTCGATGCGTTCACCCACAAAATTATACGTGCTGTAGTAGCGGATCTCCAAAACCGCATCGGGGATGATGTCTGTCAGATTGACAAACGCACTGCTGTCTTTCTCCGGCTCTGGAGCGGGTTGTTGTTTTTGGCACGAGAGCAAAAGAACGGACGCCAATGCCAAGAATAAGAATGGTTTACGCATAGCGGTATTCATTAAAAACGCTGCAAAGGTACAATAAAAAATCCGAATGTGCAAATCTTTTTGTGTTTTGAGCACAAAAAAAGAGCACTCGCTCTTGGAGTGCTCCGATTTTACAACACATGCCTCGTTATGAGATGGCGATTTGGCGTCCGGTCTTGCCTTCTTCGCGTTTGATCTTCGGCAGGTCGATGGTCAAGATACCATCTTCAACCTTAGCGCTAATCTTCGCTTCATCCACATTGTCCGGCAAGGTGTACTTTTGCTCGAAGTTCGTGTAAGCAAACTCGCGTCTCAGGTAGTGCGAATGTTTGTCTTCTTCCTTGTGTTCGAACTTGTTCTCGATGGCGACACACAGGTTGTGGTCTTCATCGACGTGTACTCGGCAGTACTCTTTCTTAACGCCCGGAGCAGCCAGTTCGACTACATAGTTGTGCTCGTTCTCTTTGACGTTAACCGAAGGCGCCACATTGCTTGCCGTATTCAGCATGTCATTGTTCAAAAACTCATCAAATACTGTCGGGAACCATCCGTTTGTAGGCAGCCAACTGTTTCTACGACACATTGCATTTTTCATAATCAATCCTCCAAATTAGTTAAACGATGTTTAACGTAGTTTGCGTAGTTTACGTGTTTTGCGTAGTATGCGTAGTTGCGTTTTCACCCTAAGAGAGGCAATAAACGTGCCAAGTCCCAAATCTCTGCCAATTTGTCCACTTTTCGTGACAATTTGTCCACTTCCGGCAAATATGTCATATTATTTCCTCGACGCATGAACAGACACATCTATCTGCTCCGTACGCGGAATCCACTCCGAATAGACCTGCGCAGCTGTCTCGGCATCGTTACGGGCAATCGTGTGGAGGTAGTGATAAACAGGCTCGTCCGTCTCGTTAGGCAATAAGTTCAGACGGCAGGTGAGCGTATCCCCCAAGAAGGTCTCCTTGAGCCAATGAATAGCCAAACAACGGATCGCGTGCGCGTCCATAAACGCTTCGTCCGCCGACTGCATGGCGATAGAGAGGTACGTTCGGTTGTTAACATGTCCGTTGAAATCCAAATTAATCGGGTTGACACGGTGCTCGATCTGTTGAAGCGGCGTACCTTCCGTCGGAAAACGGCGTTTCTTATGGGTCTCAGAGGTCATCTCCGGCAGAACAGGTATCTGCGGTTGGAAAGGTGTCATGGGCGCAAGACGATGGGCCTCCGTGTCGAGGAGCGTCCAACAGCCGTAGCCGTGTGCCACCTCTACCCCATCCGACCGACGCACGCGGAACTCGGCATAGAGACGGAGTGCCCCCACTTCGCTATTCCAAACGGTCACGTCAATGTCGTCCGACCAGAGAGCTGTCTGCTCTTCAAACCACGCGTTAAACTCCGTAATGACCCAGATGCGGTTCTGCTTCACCACATCAAAAGCAGCAAGATGCAGGCACGCCATATAGCGTGCCCAGCAATCCTGATAATAGAGCAACACGGCATTCGGTGTCATCCGGTAACGCGTGTCCATATCCGCCGCCGTGAGTGAATACCGATGGGTGTATTGGTTCATTTTACCTCTTCCCAGTCAATGTCGGTTACTTCGCGGAGACGGTCATGCAGCTTGACAAAGCGTTTCTCCACTTTGTTAACCACTGCCACTTTAACCCAGTTGCCGATACCGTCAAGGATGATACCCAGACCGACAATCCAAGCAATCGTCTCTGCGCTGACATTCGGGTTCACGAGGCAGTACACACCGAAGCATGCCGCCAATACGCCGAAACAGCATACAATCCACCAGCGGCGGAAACCGACACGCTTGAAGTCAAACGAACTGATAGCGAGATTGATGCCTTCGAAGAGAAGCCAGAAAGCGAAGATGAACGGTAGCGCAACCATCAATGGAGCCGGATGGAAGATCATAATCGCACCGAGGATGATTTGCAGCAAAGCCGAGAGGAACATCAGTCCACTCATGGGGATAAACCCGCGTGTAGCCGACCATGCCGCCATCTCTGTGCAACCGCCGAGGAAGAACATCAAACCAAATACCCAAGCAAGGCTTAACAATGTGGTTCCCGGGCAGAGGATACACATTACGCCGAGTGCTACGAGTGCAACACCCGCAATACACATCCAAATTTTAGTACTCGTTTTCATACGTATAGAATAAAAAAAATACTTGCATTTACACCCGTAGAGAGGCAATAAGTGTGCCAAGCTGTTTGTATCTGCCAATTTGTCTATTCTTATGCCAAATTGTCGTTTTACAAGCGGATGATACGCAACGTGTCCGTGTTCAAACCGAACGCGTCAATATGGTTGACCAACTGGTTGATGTTACCGGGGAAGACGACCATCCGACATGATGGCATATGTTATCGCTTCCTCTATTCGCATTTATCATTGCTGTGCGTTTGCGAGTGCAAAGGTAGTAAAAAAATCCGACATGGACAAATTTATTGTGTAGTCGTATTGCTTTTTTCGGCAACAATCTGTAAAAAAGTTATATTTTTCTTGCATATATCAAGAAAAAGCAGTACCTTTGCAGCGGATTTAGTGTTCGCTATTCGCGAACGGCGAACGATTAGTCAGGAATTACTGATTTTAAGCAGTTATGAAAGAGCAAGATTTGGTAATACTTTTAAAGAAATTGACGTCTAAAGGACGTGCACTTTCTTTGCGGAAACTTGCGGAAGAACTCGGCATGAGTGCTTCAAGTGTGAGTGAAAGTCTGGAACGTAGCAAAAAGGCACAATTGGTAGATCGCAACAAGAAACGCGTGAACACGCTGGCGTTGCAGGAGTTTATGATTCATGGTCTGGCTTATGTCTTTCCGGCAGAGACAGGTCGTGTTATCCGCGGCATACCTGCTTATGTAAGTGCCTCGCCCATCAAAGAACATATAACTGATTCTTCCGAACAATTTGTATGGCGTTACATCAAAGGTAACGCGCGCGGACAAATGATTGAACCGCTCTACCCATCTGTCCCTGAAGCGGCTTTGCGGGACGAGGAGTTATACCAATTGCTGGTCATTGCCGACACGCTACGCATGGGACGTTCCCGCGAAAAAAAGATTGCCATTGCAGAATTGAATAAACACATCCGGAACTATGTCGAAATAGAAGGGGAGTATTATGAAGATTCAATTTGTGAGTGACCTGCATCTGGAGTTTCCGGACAACCGCGCGTGGTTGGCGGATCATCCGTTGGAAGTGACGGGTGATATACTGCTTATTGCCGGTGATACGGCGTACTTGGACCTACCCGATTCCGGACGTGAGACCTATAAGGCGTACGATTTCTGGGATTGGGCTTCACGCCATTACAAGCAAGTCATCGTGTGCCTCGGCAACCATGATTTCTACGGATATTATGACTTGGCGACTATGCCGGACAACTATTGTCTGGACATCCGCCAAAACGTAAAAGCATACTACAATAGCGTTGTGCATCTGCCGGATGTTGATATCATCGTCTCCACGCTTTGGTCGAAGATCGAGCCGGAGAACGAGTATTTGGTAGAGCGCGGAGTGAGTGATTTCTACCGCATCAAATATGAGGGTCACCGCCTCAATGCGCAGAATTTCAACGCCGAACATGATCGTTGTCTGGCTTTTATCCGACAGGCCGTTGTAGATAGTTGCGCAAAGACAAAGATTGTGCTCACCCACCATGTACCGACACAATTATGCACTGCGCCCGAGTTCAAAGGAAGCACTATCAATGGGGCTTTTACGGTGGAGTTGGGTAACTATATTGCCGATTCGGGTATAGATTACTGGATTTATGGTCACTCGCATCGCAATATAGATGCCCAGATCGGTAACACGCAAATCCTCTCCAATCAATTTGGCTATCTCTCCCACGGCGAGCCGCAGCACAACGGCTTTGATTCCAAACGGTGCATAACGATCCTATAAACTAATCAGACGGGCTCCAGCTCGTCTTTTTTTATATCTTTAAGCCTTAAATGATATAATGGTTGCGTTTTGCAAAAAAGATACAAGCAAAAAGTTAAACTACTGAAATAAATACATGCTATGATTGCCATTCAATCCCTCTCAAGCAGGCGGGGAGTTTGGTTCCGTGTGCTTTGTGATGTGCTACACACTCACAACAGAGACCGTGACGGGGACAGCCTTTCGTGCAAGGGCAATCTATGTGATTATGTGGACAGGGCATGGTGGTTATTTATTCCGCTTTCTCCCAATTGAAGGTTTCTTGTAGTAATTCAATATGTGAGAAAAGGTGTTTCAAAACCTCTCCTTTGCGATTGGATATCTCACTCTTTAGCCAGTTTAAATAATCTGCAGGGAACCATTCCATTTTAGGATCTCGTTCAAGAATCTCTTGCCGATAATTGTTGCGTCGATCTACTAAATCTATATATGCCGCCAAAGAGCCAATAACCATCCCCATATAACGTCTATAACTTTCTGAACCAGAATCATATGTTATTGAGGCAATCTGCGTTTTTATCATATCCCACATTTCTGGAGCCTTTAAATCTGCTATGCGAAGGTGATAGTATATATCCCGATGGAACATATGTAAATACAAAACGTAGCATGTTAGATCAAGTACCTGATGAGTCAGGTCTTTTGAACTAATAATAACTCCTAATCTGTTGAAATACTTTTCTATATCTCTGAGACTCCTGTTTTCGGCCTTAAGGCAATCCGACAAAGCAACACGCAATGTAACCTCTCTATCTTCTCCACCATAATGCTTTTCGATATGTTCCCAATAGTTTGTGAAAATTTCTGCTAGGTCTTTTGCCTCAAACTGCGCATCGATAAAATCAGAGATATCAAACTCCGGTAAATCAAATTCTAAATCTATGAACCTACGAAGATATGCTTCTGTATCCACTTCAATACCTCCATAGTACGCTTTTATAGATTTACAAAGTATAGTCTTGTCAACAGAAATTACGAAAATGATGTTTTCTATCTCAAAGAAATGCTTGATACGCTCCAACATTTGTACCGCATAATCCGGTCTACAACGATCAAGTTCATCAACAAAGATAATGAGTTGTTTATCTTCACTAAGTTCTTTCGCTAATTCAGTTAACTGATCTTTGAAATCCTTAATTAGTTTCCGATAACTTTGATGCTTTTGTAACTGATTTTTATCTTTTAATAATGAACAAACTCCTTTTTTTACAGCCTTAGCCGCACCTCCAATCAGTTGGGCATTGGGAGTAGGAAGGAGTGCTGCTATATCAATTATGACATCCCAAAGAGCAGAAAGTTTCTGCAACTTCTCTTGCGGTAAATCTGCACTCTCGAAGCCATCTCTTAGACCATCAATCAAGGCCATCATTGGATCAGATACAAAATCAGTCTCCCATGCGTTAAAATAGATTGTTTGATAGCCTTCATTTTGCAAAGAAGCTTCCCACATCTTTATAAATGTAGTTTTCCCATATCCCCAATCAGCATTAACAGAAAGAGTAAATCCTCCTTCTGTGTTCTTAACAATCTGCGTTAAGTTATTTACGTATTTATCACGCTTGAGCAAATCATGCTCAAAGGGATTTTCCTTGGTAATTACTATTCCTTTCGGTTTAAGTTGCATATGTTGATTAAAGCGATGATTTCTTATCAATCCAAATAATCCACACCTATATATTTTTCTTTGAGTAGTTTAATGATTTTTTCATTTCCGCGAATGAATTCCTTTGTTGATGGTACAAAAGCTAATTCATCTTGTCCTCCGGAATAGAAAAGAATCATATGCAAGACTAAATTGTCCATGAAGATTCTTTCATACCTTTTATTTACAGAAATTATAAAAAAGCCTGTGTCGATCCCTTCGGAAGGGTATATTGGAGCTTGTGAACAAGAACTTAGTTTGGCTCTATTCCCATCCATAAATGTAAAAAGACTTCTCACATCCAAAGTCTGGTGAGAGAGAGTACAATATACAGCATTATTGATATAAAAATTTAATTTATAAGACTCGCAAACTTGATTTCCCGTATTATGTACAGTAGCTTTAAAATAATATATTGCATTATTAGCATCTTCCTCTTTTTTGTAAAAAGAACATCCTTCAATAGACAGTTTCGGAGTGGAAACCCTGTTATACAAATCTTTTACTTCGTAATCTTCTATCGGAGTTGATTGAAAGTTAATACGCTTATAATAACGGTAATCTTTTGCCATATGAGGCGTTCTATCACTTCTCGGAATCTTTACTACATATATTGAGTGCTCGGCATTATCAACTCTTATAGGATAAATCTTAATACCATTTATTTTCGGTTGAATGGTTTGTATCACATTTTCCAACCATTCTTTTGAAAACACCTTGCCATCAATCGGAGTTATTTCATAGGGCTTACCATCCTTTTCAGAAACGCCATATATAATAATGCCACCATCTGAATTGGCAAAAGAAGATACATCTTTTGTTATTTCTATTTTTTTAGGGCCATCTTTTGCCAATGCACCTGCGGCCTTATAGTCAAGGTATAGGTTTTCCTCCACCTCATTTTTAATAAGGTCTTCTATGTCATGGAGTGAATAGCTATTTTTATTATTAAAATCCATAATATTTTCCTATATTGCCTCTATTAACTCACTTATTTAATTCCAATAAAGTACCTGAGCGGTTCAATATGTGCGACTTGCGTATATTTCTTTTTATGCAAGTCAATTTGTTGATCGTATTCAATCGGTTTTGGTTCAAAGCGAAGGACGGCATAGTATGGCGCATTTTCAGCACTAAAACCTAATTCGCGTAAAGCCTCTGCTGTCCAAATCTGGAAACCTTTTTTCGTCTGTTTGAATAATTGTGGATTGTCGCCGTTAGTATGCAAACAGATATAACCTAAACGCTCAAAGCCTTGCTTGACGAGCAATGAACCTTTGGAATCTCCAGCGCGCACATACGTGATGCCTGTTTGCATCGCCAATTCACGATCTTTCTCGCGCATATGGTTTATGAGAACTGTTGCTTCTTGCCCGTTTTCACGCATTTTGTCGTAAAGTTTCTTGCGTATCTGTACGTCCTCTAACGCTTGGCGGCGACGCAATGACAAATCCGCAAATGAACTATCTTGCTCAATGCCGATATACTTGCGTCCGAGCAGATTAGCTGCAATACCGGTTGTGCCTGAACCACTAAATGGGTCGAGGATGGTATCTCCTTCGTTAGTGGAAGCGAGGATAATTCGGTACAATAAGCGTAAGGTTTTTTGCGTTGGGTGCTTGCCTTGCAGTTTCTCCCACGAGCCAACCGCGGGAATACGCCACACATCGGTCATCTGCGTACCACCGTTCAACTGTTTCATGGTCTCATAGTTGAACTTGTGCGTTTTCTTCTCCGACTTGCGTGCCCAAATGATTAACTCTGTAGAGAAGTTGAAATACTTGCACGACAAATTGGGTGGCGGGTCGGTCTTTTGCCAAGTGATGGTATTAAGTACTTTATAACCTAATTCTTGCAGGCAACGCATCACCACATGGATGTTATGGTGTGTGCCACTAATCCAAATCGTGCCGTTTTCTTTCAGTTTGGAGCGACATAGACCAAGCCATTTGCGGTTGAACTCATAGATGTATTCAGGTGTGCCACCTTTATCCCAATCGCCTTTGTCCACGCACACTTGCTTTCCGCTTTGCACACTTATTCCGCCATTACTCAGAAAATAAGGAGGATCGGCAAAGATAGCATCAATAGAGTTATCCTCTATCTCATTCAACCGTTCCATACAATCACCTTGCATGATACGGAAGTCGGGATATATAAAATTCCTATTCTGCATTAACTATGTGTAGCAGTCGAAATAATTTTGAATATATCTTTATGCTCTCTTAATTGCTTCAAAAGATTTCTAAACATAAAAGCTCCCTCATAGTTCGTTTTCTCTTGTATCATGAGCAATCTTGCAAGTAATAACAAGAATTTTACGCTATATTCTCCTTTCCCAGCCAAATCAACATATTCTGATGCTTCTGCATTTACTTCATTTAATAAAGTTTGCGGGTCAAGTATTCGCGTTCTTTCTTCCTCACTTCTAATAGGTTGAATCTGAGTATCCCACAAATTAAGGAGAGAGTCAATCAAGCGTTCTGTAGCATTATTTTCTAGATGTTGTTTGATGAGTATATCAACAGCCCAATGGATATGCTTAGGGGTGCGGATACGGCTCCATTTTCCATTTTCTAATTGGCGATATTTAATTAACACATCGTATGGTGACAGGCTACCTTGATAGATACCAATATAATAAGAACCATTCACAGGGAAGGAACTCAATAATACCTTCCCTTTTGATTGCATTGATGGTTGTGCTGGCATAATTATATTTAAATTTTACAGGTTTATTCGCAAATTGAAGTAAAATACACTAGGCAACAAAGATTATTTTATTTATATGCATCTTTGACACCATTAAGATAGCCAAGTGCAAATGCAGCATGTGGACTTTTATGCCGTTGGTTCTGGGCTTGACTTTCATCTAAATTATCAAGGACTTCTGATATACTGAAATCCTCAGCCATTTGCAAGCCCAGTTCGTAACCTTTTTCATACGCGCATGCTGCGCATTTATGTCTGCCTCGGCCTCCTTGATCATAAGGGAGAGTCGCCATAATACTCTGAATGCTAGAGTGATCTTTTTGACATGCCATAATAATTTTCACTTTAATGTATTAATAAAATTCTGTATTGTCGTTAGATTGTAGATGCTCGGGATTGCAGCAAATGCTTCTTCCAATTTGTTTCGGGCACTATTCCAACCGATGCCATCTGTTATCCAAACGAACTCGAAGCCGGGTACTCCATTTACTTTTGGAGCAACATCGGTGTATGAGCGTGCTACCTCATTCAGTTTAGAGCCTCCACCTGAGTAGAAATTTACTTCCATTAAATATGTCTTATCCGTTGTATTGATAACAAAGTCAAAGACTTTCTGATCTGCTCCAAGGACTGTAGAAATAGCGGGAAACTCTTTGGATGATACTTGTTCACGGAAAGCGATACCGGCATCCTTAAGGATCCGAGCAATCAGTTTTTCCATGATGTCTCCACTTCTGTTTTTTCTTGCATTAGTATCAAGACCTGTTTCTACTCCGAAAACATAGTCAACTAAATTCTTAATGTCCTTGCTTAAAAATACTTTAGCAAGCCCTGTTTCTAATAAAAATTTCATTATGCCATCAACAGAACTAAACAACCCATGAATAGGGTAGATTTTATTATCCGTATCAACATATTTCTTATTATCTTTTTTTCGAGTTGCTATCAATATATCCAATACATCAAAAACACGAGGGTCTCTATTCCATATAGCTTCTACAGCATCGCGTAGATCTTCTTTCCCGATTAAGTAATTTAGTGTAGTAAGACTTATTTCTATATCCTTTACGTTTTGCCTTATTTTAGGGAAATCGCAGTAAAAACTTAAAGGTGCATTTGTCTCCCATAGTTGAGACATAAATAAATTGAATTGTTCTTTAGTGTGTGCTGCCATAATATTATGCTACATATATTTTGGTATCAGTATAATTGTGCACAAGAATTTCCGTTAGTTTTCCTCGTTTGCTTGCGTTGGCATTGACGCTACGCGATGCCCACACACGATCTATAACGTATTGTAAATATAGATCGTCGAAAAACATGTCCGCACAATCTGAGTTACTTAACATGAACTTATATCCAGCGGCTTCTACTTGGTCACAAAACTCTTTTAAACGGCGTTGCGCCAAGTCGTTGAATGCTTCTTTGGTATAGTCATTGAAACTACTTGTATTGTTCAATGGACGATAAGGAGGATCGAAATAGAATAGCGTTTTTCCTTCTGCATATGATAACGTTTTCTGATAGTCGCCAGTTAAGATTTTTACTTTCTTCAATAACTCGCTATCGGCAAAAATGGTATTTGCGTCACAAATAGTTGGGGTATCATAGCGACCGAATGGCACGTTGAAAAGACCGGATTTATTTACTCGGTACAATCCATTAAAGCAAGTGCGATTTAGGAAAAAGAAAAGAGTTGTATTACGGATGGGATTCAGTTGCTTTGTGTTGAATTCATCACGCATCATTAAATAATAACTTTTGCGGCTTTCCTCCGACTGAAGGGAATAATATTCCTTCTGGATTTTTTTTAAAGACTCGACTAGTTCATTCGGAAAATCTCTCACTACCTTATAACAGGTTGTGAGATCCGAATTAATGTCGTTAATGATAGCTGACTTGATATTGGAGTATGTCTGCAACATGTAGAAGAGCATAGCTCCTCCGCCGACGAACGGCTCAATGTAAGTGACATTCTCCCATTGGTCAAAGTCAGCTGGAAGCAGAGTTTCGAGTTGGTCAATGAGTTGCGTTTTTCCGCCTACCCATTTGACAAATGGTTTCGCTTTCATTGTTAAAAATTTTTTATTAATTTTCAATTTACTTACTTCTGCTTCTCCATCTATTCGTGGAGATCAGCAAATTATTTTCTTTTATTAATAAGGTATATTCTTTTCCTGGCAATATTTCTCCAACTCTTCGTCAGTCTTAAATATCGCATCACAGATATTTTCAAGTTCATTCTGTGATCCCTTTGCATAGTCTTTCGGGGCTGTTAACACCTTGTTGATCTTCTCAATGAAGGTTCGCACATCCGGATTGATCTTACATAACTTATCCAAAGTAGTATAGTCTATCTCCTTCTCTCGCGCTTCAAAAAGAATCTGCGTGTCGCCGCTATGTGCTTGGAGCAGAATAATACCGATGCCAAAGGCTTCATTCAAACGCTCCATTTCTTGCTTCAAATCCTCATTGATGTAATATGCCACTAAATAGCCTTTGTTCGCCCAACTACTGTTTGAAAGTGCTTGGAAGAAATATTCCTTTAAGTCATAATCAGAATTTATCTCTTTCTTCATCTCAAACGAGTACATACATATAGATTTTTGTGCGTCTACGGCACGTAACAAGGATTTAGCAGCGTCCGTGTTTAATCCGCTATACCGTACACCTATAATGTCGGGATGAACCCATTTCTGCTCTTTAGCTTTATTATTCGATTTTTCATGAAAAATAGTCTTGGCATATATCTCTTGCTTGTCGCGCAAATAAGTACAAAAAAGCTGATGCAGGTCGCGCTCCAAATAATGCATTTGCACTGGAGAAGAAGATTTTGCGGCAGACGCAACCTGAGGCATTGTCTTTCCTGAGAGTAATGCCTCTATCTCTTCACCAAAACGAGTTATATCACAACAAGTACCGATAGAGCCTGTTGAGTGTCTGAGTTTTTCTGACATATCCGCACGACGGATTACCTTGTCATACCATCTGACTTGGCGACGATGAAGCAAATTAGACCCCGGAGCGTAGATATAATCACCAGAGATTTCCCCCACCAGATATTCGCCATTACCGCGCGGACAAAGGACAACATCTCCGATATGCAGACCAGTGCAGATCGTCCAAAGGAAGCCACACGACAAACCTGCATTCATTCGGGATTTCGTGGGATTGTTCTGCATGTATATAGGAACATAATGTTTATTAAAATCGCGCCAATTCTTAAACAGATGCGCCGATAGGTCTTCCGGAATATAAAACCCAGCACCTATATAGCCACCTTTGTGGCATTCTTCCGAAAACTGTCCTCCGCGTCCTAACATCACGCGATTGTATTGCTTTGCCATATAGTATTAGTATATATGTTTAATTTACAAACTTTGTTTCTCGGTCTTCTCTCGGTCTTGTCCCGCTCATCGCTCGGTGGATGGGTGAGCGGTGATGTAACGACGGTTGGCGTCGTTCTTATGCGTGGTGGTCGGACGCAAAAGTCCGGCAAGCACTAATTTGGTTACATATTGTTGCAAAGTGCGCGTTTGGTATTTTACACCAACCATTTCTAAAATCTCTTGGGCTGTTCGCGGCATCACATCACAAAACTCTAACACTTTTCTCTGTTTTGCAGTCAAGCGCACTTGGTTACTTTCTTGTTCAGCTTGGTTACTTTTCTGCTCCTGCTCTATTACTTTTTGCCCCTGCTCTGTTACTTTTTGCCCCTGCTCTGTTACTTTTTCGGTCGGGTCTGACACTTTTGGGGGCTGCTCTGTTACTTTTTCCTGACGGTAGATGATAGTCCGGAAGTCGTCCGCTTGAATAAACTCAGGTGTGCGGAGACCAAGGGCTTCGCAATCGGCTATCATATCCGTTGTACCGGTTCCCAAATGCTCAATATATCCTGCCATAAAGAGCGGATGAGCCAAAACGGGGTTGGTCGGCTCGGAGCGATGCACCTCATGTAGTTTTTGTATAGTGAAGCCATCGGGTAGTCTGCCGGGGTTCCAAATCTCCAGACGATCGCGGAAAAGCATAACCTGCACACTCGCATTGCTGGTGTAGTCTCTATGTGCCACGGCATTAGCAATAGCCTCTGCAACCGCACTCTCCGGCAGTTCGTATTCCACCGGTGCGTCCGGCGAGAGATCACGTTTTCCCACTCGTGCATCAATACGCGACATGACAAAACCAACCGCTTTGTCAATCATCTCAAAGAGCGAACCGGTAAAGACTTGGTAATTGCGGATGGGCTTCTCCACTTTCGTGCCGTAGAACTGCGCACAACGGACTTCCGACGTGCGGAAGAAACGTTGCGGGTCTTTGGCGAAAAGCAATAGTGCTGAGTTCGTCAAACGACCGTCATCCGTGAGCACATGGAGAGCGGAGAAGATTTTCTCGATGCCATCTTCGAAGTTCAGCGGGAAATTGCGTTTCTTTTTAGCGCGATTCACAAAAGTACGTACTTTCTCCGGATCGATATCGTCATACGTAGCTACCGAATGAGCCGCTGCATCAAAAGGCACACGGCGGATAATCTCTTTCTGAACCAGATAATCCACGAGCGAGTTATACACAGCGGTACGCAGTTCTTCGTATGTAGCAAAACCGCGGCGGACAACTTCCTGCTCTACCTTAGTAATGAAAGCTTGCTCTTTCGGATGACGCGGAGTATCGGATTGCAGCGTGTACGTCAGGCGATGTGCGTGGTGAGCCGTTGCTGTGTCGTATTCATGTTCGGTCGGCGAGATACCTTGCTCGTCCTCATAACCATATTGGGTTCCAAGGATTCCAAGATAGATATGGCATTCGGCGGCTTGTGTAAGATACGCTTTTTGTGCGGAGACCTCAGAAGCCGGCATGTCCTCGAAGATAAAGGGCACAAAGAACCGCCCAAGCAAGCCGTCTGTGCGGATATAATCGCATAGTTGCCGCCGTTCTTGAGCAAACTCACGCTGGACGCTACTTATGAATACTCTTATATCTGCCATAACTTGTTATTTTTGTGTCGCACGCAAACTGCGTGCAAAGTTACTACTTTTTTCGCAAATATACAAATTTTTGAGCGACATTCGTTCGAGAAAGTGAGTTTTGGAGGGAAAATGAGGAGAAAACGGGAGATAATCCCAAATCAACGGGAGAAAGAAAAAACTGCTACGGGGTGTAGCAGTTTTAATTTGTGTGACAGTCACACATTTTTAATTTTCCAGACATTAACTGTTAAATTCTGAACGCCTCGTTCACAATCTATTTTTCGTCACCGGAAAGCAACTCTTTCAATTGCTGTTCGTCCGGAAGCGCCTTTCGGAGTTCTTCCGGCATATCAGCTGCCGTTTTGTAAGTTGCGACTCCCATGGGATTGTCATAATTTTGAATAACGAACTCGACGTACGCTTTGTTCGCTTCGCGACAAAGAATGATTCCGATTGATGGATTTTCATTCGGCTTGCGGATGTCGGTATCCAAAATCTGTAAGTATGATTGCAACTGACCTAAATACGATGGTTTGAACTTACCTTTCTTTAATTCAACCGCCACCAAACAAGCCAACTCACGATTATAGAAAAGCAGGTCGATAAACTCATTCTCGCCGAACTTCTCCAAGTGATATTGGTTGCCGACAAACGTGAAGTCGTGACCAAACATCATAATGAAGTTCTTCACGTTATGTATGATCTCCTGCTCCACAATCTTCTCATCTACATCCGATTTATCACGCACGTTGAGTTGCTCTACATTGATATAATCCAGCAGGTACTCATCTTTGAACATCTCTATCGCTTTAAGCGCCTGTGAGTGTTTTGGAAGCGACTTTAGAAAATTGTTGGGCATCAAAGACTGATGACCGTACAGGTCTTTCTTCAACTGGTCGCGTAGTTCGTACTTATTCCAATTGAACTCAGCGGATTTTTGGATGTAGAATAAGCGTTGCTCTAAGGTATTGGTTTTATTTAGGATTTCCATGTGATGCGTGAAACTGATGGAAAGGAAATCGTGCGCCAATTCAATATCGAATACATCACGGGAGAAATCGAGGCGAGAAGGAGTAAGAAGCAATTGTGTCGCCAATGGCGACTGATTTTCGGCAGCCGCTGGCTGCCATTTTTCTTGATCCGCCATTTCGGCAGCCGCCGGCTGCCAAATTAACAGTTTGCTCCATGTTTCATAAAACTGACGCATATTGCGGATGTTGCGCTCACTAAATCCCTGCAGACCCGGTAGTTCTTTTTGCAGACGTTCGCTAATAGTCTCTATTGCTCCGCTTCCCCACTGTTGTTGGCGAGTGTTAAGCGAGATATATCCTCCTACCGAGAAATATAGTGCTAACTGGTTGGCACTAACATTCCTTGCTGCACGTGCTTGGCTTTGTAGGATGGCCGTCTTGATGGTCTCAACGGCTTGAGAGAGTGTAATAACTTCTATATCTGTCATGTTTGAACTATTTAGCTATTTTAATCAACTTTCTGTTACCTTGCACATAAATTGCGTGCAAAGTTACAAAAAATTTTTGACATAGGCAAATTTTTGAGCGACATTCGTTCGAGAAAGTGAGTTTTTGCAAAAACAAGAAGCAGATCTACGGAATAAATGGCAGAACAAGTGTATCAATTTATAGGCAATAAAATGGAATAAGTGTATATTTATAACACAAAAATAACAGAATAAGTGTAAAATATTTGCACAATTCATTTATTTTTTGTACCTTTGCAGCGGATTTTGAATTTTTGTAATTTACAAAATTGTAAAAAGTAAAAATATATGAAATTCTACGGTAGGTATCAGGAGATTGAGAGGTTGTTGCATTTAGACCGTCAATCGGAGCAAACGGCAGTGTTTACACTACTCATTGGTCGCAGGCGTACGGGCAAGACAACACTGGTCAAGCAAGCGTTTGCAGACAAGCCGATGCTCTATTTCTTTGTGTCTCAGAAATCGGAACAGTTGCTTTGCCAAGAGTTGCAGCAAACAGTGGAAGCCGTTTTAGGGTTGCACTTGTACGGACGTGCGGGCAAGTTTGCGGATATATTGCGCGAGTTAATGATCTACTGCGAACTAAATCACGTAACATTCATGGTAGATGAGTTCCAACGCTTGTACGACATCAATCCAGCCATCTTGTCTGAGATACAAGACGTATGGGACAGCCACAAGGACAAAGCGCACATGCACTTGATCGCGTGCGGTTCGGTCTATTCGATGATGCTGAAGATTTTCCGCAACAAGAAACAACCTTTATTCGGAAGAGCGACAGCAGAGATCCGTTTGCAACCTTTCTCGACAGAACTGCTCAAGCAAATTCTGTTCGATTATAATCCCGATTATACACCGGAGGACTTGTTGGCACTCTATACCATCAGCGGCGGCGTAGCTAAATACGTGGAGTTACTCATGGATGCGCGTGCGGTAAGTAAGGATAAGATGATTGATGCCGTGTGTCAAAACGGTTCCGTGTTCCTCAACGAAGGTACCGAACTGTTGGTCGGTGAATTCGGCAAACGCTATCAGGTGTATTTCAGTATAATGCAGTTGATTGCCAACAGCATGACCACGCAATCGCAGATTGACAGCGTCATCGGTGGTAATAACGGACGGTACTTGGCTACGTTGGAAGAGGAATATAACCTCATTCAGAAGGTGCGACCGATGTTTGCCAAGCCAAACTCGCAAGGAATCAAGTTCGCGTTATACGATAATTTCCTGACGTTCTGGTTCCGCTTCATCGAATCCAACCGTTCGATTGTCGAGATGGGCAAGTCGGGGTTGCTCAAAGAGACAATCAACAAAGGCTATGACCAATTCAGCGGTTTGATGTTGGAGCGCTATTTTCGGCAGTTATACGCTGAAAAGGAGCGTGTGACGGAAGTAGGACACTGGTGGGACAAGAGCGGAGAGAACGAGATAGACTTAATTGCTATTGAGAAATTGGACAAACGTGTAACGATAGGTGAAGTGAAGCGCAATGAGAAGAAGATCAGCATGCAGACTTTAGAGGAGAAGTTTGCAAACATCCGCTCTCATTTCCGAGGCTATCAGACACAGTTTGTTGCATTGAGTTTAGGTGATATGTAACTATCGAAGATTTGAACCTCTCCAATCGCCCGTGTATGCGGGCGATGGTATGTAACAATATCATTAATAAAAAAAAACTAAATTATCATGGAACAAAAAAACAAGAGGTCATTCGATTGATCATTGACCTGAATGTGCATGTGGATGGAACTGAGATCCTGTCATGCGGCACGAACAAGACGGAGTGTAATCAAGAACATGTTTTCTGCCGCATCACATCCGAAGCACACACAACCGGCAAGGCGCAAGCCGTGGAAGATGAGTTGCGCAGCGCGTGCGTCCAAGCCCCCACGCTCATGGCGGCTATCCGAACCAATGAAGCGCTTGGTTATCTCGACACAAAGAACCTTAACTCTACCCTACTTTTCAACCTACTCAACGAACATTTTCATCTGCCATTTCTGCTGAGAACATTTCAGCGGCAACGAAGTAAGTAGTGCGGTATAACGTACGTTTTTGTACATGTATTTGTATACATAAAATACATTTTTTATACACATCAGTACGCTTGAGTACGTAACGGAGTCCAATTTTTGCGGGCTCCGTTTTTTTCGTGTACTTTTGCACCAGATTTCAAAAATCCTCGCCGGGATAATTGGTTAACGGGGCGTCCGGCACAACATTCTCAGTCTCGTTAATCAAGAAAGGAATGTTACGGATTTGATAGTTAACATGTTTAATCATCAAAACGTAACAACTATGCAGAAAAATGAATTGCCCCCGGAGAAAATCTATCTCCCGGACGGCACCGAACTTCGCCTTTGCAAAGGGATCGTATCGCGTACGGGAAACCGAAAACTGTACTGCTCAAAGGCCGGGCTGTTCTACTCTCTTTCGACCAGAGGACTGAACCCGAACAAGCCCTACGTGACGAAGAATTTCCGTCGCAAGCCGAACGTTCATTCTAATTACCCACGCATGTGCGGTTGGGTTGGTAATCCCCATTGTCATATCCTTGTGGCTATCGCTTGGATCGGTCCTCGTCGCTTCAACCATGAGTGTCATCATCTGAACGGCGACAACACCGACAACCGCGCGTCTAACCTCATCTGGCTCTCGCACACCGACCACCGGCGCTTCGATGCTGCTCTCCGTCAAGGCCTAATCCTCGAACGCGACCTTCGCTCCACAGATGAGATCATGGAGTATGAGATGACCCATCACATGGAGATCTAGCTGCCCACTTGGCCCTTTTTCACAAGAAAGATTCTTCTTTGTATTACGTCGTCTAGTTGACGACACCCTAAAATTTATTATTATGCAAACTACCAATCTTAAAGAACTGCGTGAGTTACGCACCCAAGAAAAAGCCATCAAGGCTCGTATCGACGAAATATCCACCGAGGCAACCAACGAAGCCGTTGCTATCCTTGCCGCAAAAGGCCTTGAAAAAGGCGAGTTCACCATCCCTGGAGTAGGAACATTCCAACTCCAGCGCACCGAAGTCTTTGACTTTGCCGACTACAACAAGTACAAGCAGGAACAAGCGGTCAAATGGCGTGAGAATGCCAAAGAAAAGGTCAAAGAGCAGAACCTCGTCAAGGCTCGCACCGCAGTGATGGCAGGGTATGTAAAGACATTCGTGGAGTTGTACCCAGATAAGGAGCCCGACGAGATCAAACTCACCGTCAAAGTCATCGGCCTCGACTAACCCGCTCCCCCTCGGGATTCCGCTATTCCGGGAGTACGCGATGCCGGTCCAGCTCTCGCCGCTAATCCGGCGAGCTAAAAAGAGAAAAGAACCAAAAGAGAAAACCATGCGGGTAGTACCTTATTCTTTTCTAAAAATAATTATTTATAAATAATTTTAAAAGGTTTTTCTTTATGGCACAGGTGGAAACAATCGGTGATGTATTCGACAAAAAGGGCAGCATTGTGCATATCTGGCGACTTATCGACCCCGACAACCATTATTCCTACAGCACAGCCATCAAGGAGTGGTATCGGCTCAGCCTCGTCGAGCAACGCAAGCTCTACCTCTATCTGCTTTACCGCAAATGGCGTGGCATACCCGTCTACGGTACGCCTTACGATATCATCACCGGTTGCCACCCTGCGCCTTTCAATTGGGATGGACGACTCTTGATCGACAAACTCCTCAAAGAGGGCAAAATCGTCTCTGCTAAGTACAAAGGTTCCTACGGTCTCTACACCCGCGACGAAGCCCGCGTTTGGCAAATGGAGGATGTCCACCCCCGCAAATAAAATTAAGATCATTATGGATGTTGAAAAGAACTCCGTGATGAGTAAACCAGGTTTGTAACATGACCATCACGGGACCATCTCCCAATGACACCCCAATCAACATTAAACATTAAACATTAAACATTAAACATTATGTCCTACCCTTTATACGACGTGCCGTACTTGGTGCGACCATCGAACGGCACCTATATGTCGAAGAAGCGGCATGAGATCGAAGAGCAAAACCAAGCGATCGTAGATGCCTATTTCATCGAACGAGACAAAGGAACACCTGCTATCCGGGCACAAAAAATCGTAGCCCAAAAGCATGGAATGTACACGAAACGCGTGGAATATTGCCTCAGATGGTATTATCAAGAGGCAGAAAGACGTAAAAGATACGATTTTTTGATAAAATTTCCACCTGCAAAGGAACACATTGTTCAGTATTGACGTATCTTTGCACCGGATTTCAAAAAAGTACGAACCATGAGAAAACTATTGCTTATGACAGTCATTATGACGTCCCTTGTGATGGCGAGTTGCAATGTGACTCGCGTCATCACCAACGAGTCCCAGTATCTGCAGCGAGGCGATACCTCGGTAGTCATTCAGACCAAAACGGTGGAGACCTACGATGCCACCAAGAAAGGGCTATAGGTATGGCAAAAGTCGAGTTTGACCCGGGAATCGATTCGGTGCGTGGCATTCTGATGGGAACAGACCCTTTCTATATCCGCCGCTATCCAAGCAAAGACGGCGTAATGCATATCGTACAGGCACGTCCCGACCGCTCGGGTCATACTCCATCTCCAGCCGAAGCCAACACCCGTATCCTCTTCGCTCAGAAGTACGGACATGAAAAACACCTCGCGTTCCTCGAACGCAAGTTCAAAGATCAATTAACCCTTTTTCCCCCTGAGCTGGCTGAGGGGAGTCCTCCGGAACCCGAGACGTAAAACGTAGTTTTGCGGATCGGAGAGCGAGGGCATGACGGAGCGTCATCGAGCTGCAGAGCAGCGAGTCACGCAAGTCATAGCCAGCAGCGAATGGCTAAAATCACTCTCCACGGCATGTTTGCCCGCGTAAGGGGTAAGTTCAACAAGTCGGAAACGCTCTATTTCAAGGGCTGTCCCTGCAAGAAAGAGCAGTTGGGTGTCGACCTCTTGAACCCCTCCAAGGCAAATCACGCCAAAAACATCTTGGCGCAAGAAGCGCTCAAGACAGCGGCACAGGCCGCACAGACTGCACTGGCTGACGCTACCCAGCGTGCCGCTCTGGAAGCCGGTTTTAAGGCACAGAAGAAGTACACGAGTCTCTTCGCGTACACCGTAGCACAAAAGTATGTTAAACCCAATTTTGATTAAGTATGGCAAAAGTAGAATGGAGCGCCGGAATTGACAGTGTATCCGGTGCATTGAGCAAACCGGGATCGAATCCCCAACATCGTTGCAGCAAGATGCTGCTTGGAACCCACCGTGTAGCACCGACCGAGAGCCAGGATTGCAACCGCATTTACCTGCGTAAGAAAACCGTTCGTGCGACTGCTTTGTCCACCAAGGAGATCGCGGCACGTACCCGCTTCGCAACGGTAAAAGCAGCCGTCGCAGATCGCGCGATTAACCTCACCACGATCGGTGCCGACCAGCAAGCCTTCGAGGCCCAGAAGAACACGGCAGGAGGTAAGAAAACCTTCAACGCCTACCTCTGGAAAGTCTGCGGTCAAGCCTACGATGCAGAGCACCCGCGCAACTAATTCGCACTGCGACAGCAACTGGAAGGGCACCCACAAGGGTGCTCTTCTTGTTACATAGACGTAAAAAAAAGAGAGCCCGGGGATTTCTCCTCGAGCTCTCGAAAGTGGCGGCTACCTACTCTCCCACAACGCAGTGCAGTACCATCGGCGATGCTGTCTCTCTGCCCTGTGCCCTCGCCACACCGATGAGGTTGCCGGGAGAATTTTGGGGACGGTATTCAAGGGAGGACAAGGGATGGCATGTTAGCACTCTTTGTTATGACAGATAGCATCGGGCGTTTCAGGTTCGAGCGTAGCGTGCGAGATGCCGTGTTCGGCCAGTTCATGCTTGATATGTTCGGAAACCTGCGGCCAAGAAGTCAGGTCTTTAAGCACGATATGTGCCGTGAGTGCCGTTTCGGTCGTACTTATCGCCCAGATATGGATATGGTGTGCTTCCTGCACCTGTTCGTCGTCTGTCAATAGGCGTTCTATCTCGTGGCGGTCGATACCTTCGGGGATACCATCTACGGCAAGCCGCAGACTATCTGCTAATAGTTCCCATGTGGAGATGAGGATGACCGCAGCGATGACGAGTGACACGATCGGGTCCACGATGTTCCAGCCCGTGTAATAGATGACAATACCGCTTATCACTACGCCTATCGAGACGAGCGTGTCTGCCAGCATGTGCAGGAAAGCGCCGCGGACGTTGAGGTCGCTTTTCTGACCGTGCATCAGCAGCATAGCGGTTAAACCGTTGATGAGTATTCCTACTCCCGCTGTCCATGAGACGGCGATGCCGTTCACTTGTGCCGGTTCACTGAATTTATGGATACTCTCAATGACGATTGCGCCGACCGCGACCAACAGGATGACGGCATTGAGGAGCGAGATGAGTACCGTGGATTTGCGATAACCGTAGGTAAAATGCTCGTTGCTGTGCACTTTTGCCAGACGGAAAGCAACTAATACCAGTAACAGACTGAACACATCGCTCAAATTATGCCCGGCATCGCTGAGTAGGGAGAGGCTGTTCTGCCAAAAACCGACACCTGCTTCGATGAGCACAAAGAGGACATTCAGTACGATTGAGAAGATAAAAATGCCGTTCAACGATTGCGTTGGGGCGGTATGGTGATGGTGATGTTCGTGTGCCATAATTGTTGTGTTTCAAAATCGAGTGCAAAAGTACTGCTTTTACGCGATATGTGCAATACCTATTAATGGCTATTTTTGTTTCCGCACCGCAGGTATATGCTTACATCCCACAATAAACAAAGAAGCCCGGTATCTTACGATATCGAGCTTCTGAAAGTGGCGGCTACCTACTCTCCCACAACGCAGTGCAGTACCATCGGCGATGCTGAGCTTAACGACCCTGTTCGGAATGGGAAGGGGTGGGACCTCAGCGCTATAACCACCTAAATATGGGGTTGACAGATCAACGAATGTAAGAGCTTTCGCGAGCGAAAGCAATAGAGTTCTTAAAAAACTTTTCGTAAAAGAAAAGCTGCAATTCTGCGAACAAGTCGCGAAATGCAAAAACTTTTTTTAGAAAAAGATTCGGGCAATTAGTACTGCTCGGCTTTATGTCACCATTGTACACCTGCAGCCTATCAACGTTGTCGTCTACAACGACCCTCAATGGAAATCTAATCTTGGAGCTAGC